>Ga0181537_10000440_pt1 | contig 39035 bp, 56 predicted proteins | sample PEATcosm2014_Bin_39_FD_119765 | JGI IMG/M metagenome (GOLD analysis project Ga0181537, IMG submission 119765) | Peatland microbial communities from MTU Mesocosm Facility, Houghton, MI, USA - PEATcosm2014_Bin23_10_metaG | ecosystem: Environmental > Terrestrial > Soil > Wetlands > Peat | place... | reverse complement strand
GGAGGAGGAGGAGCTGGTGGTGGAGTAGCTGCAAATGCCGCGAATGCCTCTGGGGGAAATGGCGTCTCTGGAGTCATTGTTATTACAGAATTCATAAGTTGAGAGAGATATGGCGAAAGAATCTAAGAAAGCTAAAAAATTTATCGAAAAACGCATGCATACTTTTAAAGAAGGTCATATGCATTCACGGACTAAAGGCACCGGTCCAACCGTTACGAACCCGAAACAAGCGATTGCTATAAGTCTTTCAGAGGCTAGAAAAAAAGGACTTAAAACTCCTAAGAAAAAGTGAGAGAGATGACCCAAGCAACGATGACTGTTATAGCAACAGTTGTTTTCTGTGTAATTCTGTTTCGCCTTTCGAAAGATCTCTAAAAATAGAGACCCAACCAGGAAAAAGCCCCTGGAACATCCAAGGGCTAGTAAAACATTTAGAGGTCAACTGCGTGATCAGTGCACTTGCTGTTTTTCATTCTATTTGACGAGTGATTTATTGCAATATAAAAGAGCTTTTCATAGAGAAATTTTACTTTATCTTAGACAAATTTTCAGTGAACGATTACTTTGATCAAAAAAAAAGCCCCGGAATAAGACCCCGAGGCAAGAATAAGCCCCGGATACGACCCCGAGACAAATAAAAAAGGCGAACGATGTTATACGCCAATTTTACTTGAAGTTGCAATTAAAGCAATCACAAGAAATTTATTGACAAATCTCAGGGTCGTAACGGGGTTCTCAACAAAAAGGAGAACTCTATGTCAACTAAAGAATCGCACCACTTAGGCGCTTTCTACGTCATTCCATCTCAAGTTTTTGAGGATGATCGTTTAGAATATTCAGAAATAATGTTTTATGCATTGCTATCTGGACTTGCGAACAACACAGGATATTGTTTTGCCAGTGATAAATATTTGGCGGAAAGAATGAAAATCAGTCATCAAACGATCGAACGCTGGCTGCTGAAGTTGGAAGAAATAGGGTACATAAAGCGTGAAACCAAAAAGAACGGATTACGTTGGGATCGAAAGATTTTTATCACTCATGCACGGGTAAATTCAAATAATGTTTACGAACCCTCGCCCACGAGGGCTCGAACCCTTACCCATGAGGGTATAGTAAGAAAAGAGATAATAAATAAAGAAGATCCTCCTCCTCAGGTTCCAAAAAAATCAGATGAACCCCAAGATTTGGTCCAAATGAAGAAGAAGATGATTTCTCTTGGATGGAAAGAAAAAGAATTCGATGAAGCCTGGAAGAGATTTGAAGTCACTCCTCAAGGGCATGTGAAAAATATAAGAGATTGGTTGATTGCAGTGATGCAATCCATTAGAGATTCTGAAGGAAAGGGAAAAGAATTAGAAAAAAGGAAACAACAAGCGAAGAAATGGGATGGGAAAAAATTGAATCAGTGGAACGTATTTGTCACGGAAGAAGGGTTAGAACTCACTTATGGAAGTTTTTGCAAATCAATCCTATACTCAGATGAGCAATGGGATGAGAAAACAGCTCCACTTAACGGATCCCAGAAAAATGAAACTGATAAACGATAAGAGAATGTTCAGGAAGGCATCTAAAATGCTCTACAATCAACGATCGATGGTCGATTAGTATGTTCGTAGCCATTCAACTAAAAAATCGATTACAGGGCATTTAAAGAGGTTTTATGAAAGTCATCAACTACCGACCTCCCTACAAGAATTCACCGGAAGCTGTGATTGCTCTCTTTGATGTGTACATCGGCCAACATGATTTGACTCTCTCTGAATTCAAGGTAATCATGAAAAAGAAGGGAGGATGGTTCGTTGCCTTTCCTACTTTTTCCAAAGAAACTTCAGAGGGAAAAGATTTTTATCCCTATTTTTCTTTTGGAAAAGAAAAGAGAGAAGAATTCGACAAGAAAGTCAGGATTCTATTAGAACCTTTGGTCCAAATTAAGGACTCAAATGGGAATTGAGGAGTTTTTCAAACAGATCGACCAAATCGATGAGAATACGGAAAGAGCTTCCTGCAATATCCAAGAAGTGACCAATTGGATTTTTGATAATGTCTCGGCCAAAGATGCTCTCAGCTGTTTAGGATCCATGAGAGATATTGGAGATTATGTTTCAAAAAAAGTTGAGAATTTTGAGCAATTTTCTAAAGAAGAAAAGATCAATATTTTATTAAGATGTGTTACTTTTCTTACGGTGATGTTAAAGAAGCACGAAGCAGTAGTACATTTACTTCTCAGTGCTCCCAATCCTTCACTTAAGGTGAACTGACCTTCCAGTCTTCAAATTCCTTTAGAAATCTTTCCATTCTTTCTGGACTTTTTACTAAAGTCTTGATGATTTCGCTCGGACTCAACTGTTTCGTAGGATTTTTCTTGCATACTTCGTCAAGATATTTTTCCACTCCTGTTAGATCATGATTTGGAATTGCTTTTCCCAGCATTGATCTGAGCGACGAAGAAGAAATCTCTTCTGGTTCCATTTTTTCTGGCTTTCGATATTGAACCATCGCTTTCTCTCCATCATCATCATCTCCTGGAGTTACTCCAACGATCGCACAGAGGCAATAACGACGCATGTATGTCAAAGCACTGCCAATGGCCTGAGGGTCTTGTTTAGCCAAAAGCAAGGGAACTCTAGATTCTATAAATTGACCGCTAGAATGGCCTAAAATGGTGCACAAAAAGATCTTCCCTTCGTTTTCTTCCATTGTCTGGACGATCGTGAGATTATTGGCGAATAACGGTCCTCTACACGCTTCCCAGCAAGAATCTAAAGAAGCATATCCTCCAGAACTCTTAAAGAAAGAGTTTTGACTGTCTTTGATAGCGCTTCTAATTTGTCCTTGAGCTTTTGATAATGCAGTAAATAATTCGTTCAACTGCTCAGAAGTTCTTGTCATACTCTATTTCCCCCTCAAAATTTGGATCAAAATCTAGTTCTGGTAATTCCTCTTCCTCAACTGGAGGTTCAAACCAGGACATCGGTAATTCACGGATTCTCGGCGCGAGATTAGGAATATCTCCTCGAAAAAATTCTCGCTCCATGTGCTCTCCGTTTTTTGTTCTCATTTTATGTTAATTTGGGAGTGATTTTAATGCAAATGTAAGTTCTGAAGTACTCATACGCCTTAAGGGCTGCATCGCATACTTCCCATGCTTTTTGCTGGTATTCCATTTCATAGAGGACTGGAAAAGATCCATCTTTCTGAAGATTGACAAAGATAAACTTGTTGGGGATGAGATCAAATTTATTCATTTTGAGAAGGTATCGATAGAAAGTTCCCTGTAAATGCCATATTTCTGGTTTAGGGATGGATCCAGTTTTGAAATCTACAAGAACAGCTTCATCGCCCATTTTACAAATCAGATCTGGCTTGCCCGTAACCTTTAGAACGTCATCATACAGACGATTCTCTATCCAGAAGGGAGTGAAAGAAACAGTTCGATTCCATTCCAGAAAGGAATGAAAATAGCCTTCTTTATTCTCCGCTAAAGGGAGCCATTTCCCATTTAAATGAGCTTCGATCGCTTCATGGACATCATTTCCTATCTCGCAAGCCCTTTTCAAGATTGCTTTGGGAATATGCGCGAAGCTTTGATAGATGCTCACAATGTCCGTAACGCGATGATATCCTTCCCTAATTTCTTCCATTTTCAGTTGACACCTTTATTTTTTGTGGATTACTATATCTTTCGGTTAATTTAACCCGCAATTACAGGTAAATTTTGAAGTCCCAATTTGATGAAGAAGCTGGAGTTAAAGAATATTTCGATGGCGAAGAAGCGGCCTATCGTGAATTTAAAAGAAAATCTATGATGGCTGTCAAAGAACTCAGTAAGGGAAGCAAGGAAATCCCTGAAATCAACGATCCTGGACTCTCTAAAACGAAATTTAAAGAATATCTCGATGAGAGATCAGAAACTGCTTATGAATTTAGCCGTAGAACAATCATTGCGATGGCTACAGTTGCTAAATTAGTAAACGGAATTCCGGTTAGGATCGATATAGCGAGAAAAGTAGTGCGTGCTAGTAAAAATAAGCTCAATTTAGAAGATATTCCAACTCTTCCAAATCCATGATTCTATTAGAAATTCCTGGAGATCCTGTTCCGTGGGCTGCTCATCAAGGCTTAGGAAAGAGAGCATATAATCCCAGGAGAGAAGAGAAAAAAAGAGCTCAATCCTATATTCGTAGTACGTACAAAGGGGACATCATTAATGTCCCCGTGAGCACGTCTTACTTCTTTTGGTTTCCAATTCCTACAGGAACATCAAAGAAAATGCGCGAGAAGATGATTTCTGGCAATCTCCAACATGTTAAGCGTCCGGATTTAAGCAATTGTGTGAAATTTTTAGAAGATGCTCTCAAAGGAATTATCATTGCAGACGACAATCAAGTCTGTCAGCTGATTGCTCATAAAGGATACTCAGATAATCCACGTTCTTCTATCTCTATTCTCCTTTTGCCTACAGGACATATTCCTTTTTTTCTGCCCATGGTGAAACAAATTCTTTAGTTTTCATTCAATGGTAATTGTCTTATAATTTTCAGCCTTCTAAATGCAATATTTTTAAAAAATTGAGGGAAATTTATATGCAACTGGATCTTTTTGAAGACAGCATAGAAAGACAACTAGGGGGGACAGAGAAATGGATTGCTCGCCTAGAGAAAAGATTATGGGTTCTCAAACAATCTTATGAATTGGTGCAAGAGGTAAAAGAACTCAGGAAGGAAAAAGAGCAAGAGCAAAAAGATATATTTGAATTGAAAAAGACTTGTGGTTGAGGTTAAAAAATGTTTTACTACTTTTTTCAACCCATGAGGAGTTATGGCCCACAAAAAAAAAGCACACATGAAAGAAGAATCGAAAAAGCATGAAGGTATGGATCATCATGAGCATATGAAGCATGCTATGCATCATATGAAAGAAGCTCATAAGAAAAGCAAAGCTCATCATAAAGAACATCATCATGCGAGTAAATAATGGCTGAGAAAAAGAAATGGATTTCCGGAGCCATAAAACATCCTGGAGCCTTACGAAAAACTCTTCATGTAAAAGAAGGCGAAAAAATCCCAGCGAGCAAGTTGAAAAAAGCGGAACATTCTAAAAATCCCACGACAGCAAAAAGAGCTCGTCTTGCTGAAACCCTTAAAAAAATGCATAAGGGAAAATAATGGATAAGAAGATGCGAAAAGTATCACGCGAACTTCGAAAAGGAGAGCGCGTGATAGAGAAGGCAGCAAAGAAAAATGACAAACTTGCTGATTATGACGAGAAGGTTCGCGATCCTATGATTGCCAAGTGTAAAGCTACCATGAAAAAGAAGAAATGATCGAGATCTGCATCAAAGTATCTAATGAAGAGCAAACGTACACTCAAAGATTTGGTCTAGAAAAAGAAGAGGAAGCTCCGAAATTAAGTCGCGATGATCCCATTCTGGGACAAATGGTGAAAGAGACGATGACTAACTTTGCTGGTTCAGTGGATGAATGTCTTGTCAAGATTAAATTCGTTTGGTGATTTCAAAATAATACTTGAAATCATAGTCATTTTACCCCTATTTTTAACTTTCTAACAAGGAAAGCCATGCCTGCTTTTGATTTATTTCCTACAGCTGAGATTAAAAAAGCATTAATTGCTTCTGGCGGTTTAATGAGTCATGCTGCCCGAATGTTAGGCTGTTCTCATGCTACTATTTCTTTGAGAGTGAAAGATGATCCTGATCTTCAACAAGTAATTGAAGCTGCTCGGGAGTTGCATATCGATGACGCAGAGAATTCGTTGCGTCAACTCGTTCTCGACAAAGATTTAGGAGCTACGATCTATTCCTTGAAAACGATTGGCAAAAGGAGAGGCTATATTGAGCAAGAGAAGAACACGAGCCAGGAAGCGATTAATAAGGCTCTTGTTGAGATGGCTCGGACAAATGCTTTCTTGGTAACTGGGATTTCGCCAGCCCCAGTTGAAGATATAGAAGGCGTAATAAATCATAATGAGTCAATCCCTGAAGCATAAATTCCTGCGATTTTCCCTCTAATTCTGCTACAAACATTTCTAGTTCCTTGATAAGATCCTCATTCATGGAAAAAGTTCCTTTCTCTCCTAAACAGAGGGAATTCATACTCAATGCAAAGAAAAAATACAATCTAGCTCATGGAGCAGTGCGTTCTGGGAAAACAGTCGCTACTTTATATCGCTTCATGCAAGAAGCTATCATTTGTCCGGGAAATTCCATCTTTATCATTGGATATTCCCTTAGCACTATTTATAGGAACGTTGTTTCCCTGCTTTTCGATTCTGAAGAATTAAAAAACCTATTCGCTCCTTTATGCACCTGGTCCAAAGCTGATTCGACACTCTTGTTTGGAAGTAAGAAAATCAAATGTCTTGGAGCGGGAGATGAAGGAGCGTTGGGCATTATTCAAGGTCTGACAATTGATCTCTGTTATTGCGATGAGATGACCTTATATCCGATCAACGTGATCGATATGATCGACACACGGCTTTCCAGAGACCATTCTAAAATCTTTGCCTCTATGAACCCCAAACAACCAGATCATAAGATTAAGCAATGGATTGACAAGTCGGCTGAAAGCAATCCTCTCTATTATTCGCTACATTTTGTCATCGACGATAATATATTTCTTCCAGCTGCGTATAAAGACAATCTGAGGGATAATCTTACTGGTCTTTTCTATAAGAGAAATTATCTTGGCTTATGGTGCATGGCCGAAGGAGCGGTCTACGATTTCTTTGACCGGAAGATACATGTTTCTCCTTATCCGCTTAGTGGGAATGAGTATTACATTGCTGGTATTGATTATGGTACTAGTCTTGTATTCGCTTGTGTTCTTATTGCTGTATCCACTGGGCGTTCGACTCAAACTGGGAAGAAGATGCGTGTCGAAAAAGAATATTACTGGAATGTGAAAGAGACCAATAGACAAAAGACAAATGCCGATTATGTGAGAGATATGCAGACATTCTTAGGTGAGTATGCTCCTAGAGGTATCTATATAGATCCGAGTGCTGCTGCATTTAAATTGGAGATGCAGAGAGCCGGCTTTCATGTTATCGATGCCAATAATGAAGTTTTAGATGGTATTCAGACTGTAGCGAGTCTGATGTCTGAAGGTGTTTTGAGTATTAAGGATAATTGCCGTAACCTCATTCGCGAAATCGAAGCTTATGTGTGGGATGAGAAAAGGGCAGAGAAAGGAGAGGACGCTCCGCTTAAAAAAGACGATCACGCTTGCGATGCTTTGCGTTATGCCGTTTTTACGCATAAAGTTCCTAAAAGAATGGATTCATCGGGCCCACCACCAGGGAGGTATATGATATGAATGAATGGATAAGTGTTAAGGATAGACTTCCTGAACGAGACATCTTAGTTAAGATCAAAATCGAGGGCAAACGCCGCGATTTTTTGGCTACATATTATCCAAATGATACTGAAGAGGAGATTAAGGAAAATTCAGGGTATCAATGGGAGATCAGAAATTGCCGAGAAGAACATTTCAGTTCGATAAAAATAACTCATTGGATGCCGTTGCCGGAAATTATCGAGGGAGAATGGATCAGTATTGAGGATCGACTTCCTGAGGATGAGCAAAATGTTCTACTCTGTGATGCAGGTCAGAATACTAGACTTCCCTTCGTGGGCACGTATGAAGATCTGCCCTTTGCTCCTGGTTTCTATATCCCTACTATACCATATAGGATGTTCGTCACGCATTGGATGCCATTACCAGATATCCCAGAGTATACAGAAGCATGAGTAGGGAGTTAAAAGCGTTAGCTGTGGCTATGAAAGCGGCTGTACTCAATCCAAAGTTGACCAATGATCAAGCATGGGAACTTCTTCAAAAAATGGAACAACTTCACGAAAAAGAGGGCGATAGAAATTTGGATTCTTTTTTGGATACCTCGGATATTAAATTTCTGACCATGAAAGTACGCCGAGCTTTTTTAGAAGAGAGTTGGAAAGATGATCCTGTGCAAGACCACGTTTGAAATATATTATCCCTATATTGATTCTTTTCTTGGAGCTGGGACATCAATTGGAGCCGATCTTGGTGGAATAGCTAATAAAGGAACAGGTAAAGGGGCAGATGAACCGCCTGTACCTACAGAAACTGATTTTTTCTCTCCCTTCACTCTCATAAAAGCGGAGCGAGCAGACGGAAAGAGATCAGTTGGGGAATGAGTTGTTGGACATTGGGAAGAACCTAACGGATTTGATGAAGAAGCCATAAAAACCTCCGGCTTTCCTTAGGTTAGCATGATAAACAATCGCGTGGGAAATGAAAATGTATGATCAGCAATCCGCAACTTGTGATTGTAAAGAAAATAGGTAGTAAATATTTGAACAGAATTGGACCGATTCTTGGTCTGATAATTCTACTTATGTAAAGTGAAATAATTTTTACCATAAATCCTTAACCTGATCTTTGTAAAGATTTCGGGATAATGCGAAGGATTTGATTTTGTTCCCCTTTGGTGTATACTCTTCCAAGAATATATGCCAAACAAACCAAAAACCGATCAACCTATCCGGATCACTCATAAAGTAGAAAAACGTTTCTGGGAAAAAGTAGAAAAGACTGAATCCTGTTGGATATGGAAAAGTCCCGCAAATTGCTCAGGATATGGTGTTATCAAAATTGATGGGATAAATCGAACGGCTCATCGCGTCTCTTACGCAATCAAGCATGGAAAAATTCCAGAAAATTTATTTATTCTTCATAAATGCCATAATCGCAAATGTGTTAATCCTGATCACCTTTATTCAGGAACTCAAATGGATAATGTGAAAGATGAAATAGATAGAAAAAATACTCGCCACTATACATGTGAGACAGCTTCCAAATACAATGGTGTGCGCTGGGATAAGACGAGAAAAAATTGGATTTCCTACATTTACTTAAATAAAAAGTTGATAGATATTGGGAGACATACCTCTGAGGTAGATGCGGCTCGTAATCATGACAGAATTAAATACATGAAATACGGGCGAAAAGAAAAGTTAAACTTCTTAGAGGAATACAACTTAAGTGATTGATAGTTAATGACTTTCTACTACCCGCCCTGGAATAATAATACAGAGCCCAACCAAGGCAATGTGCGCCAGTGGTTGGATAACCTCTATAGTAAATTTCAGCCCATAGAGCAGGCCCGATGGAATCAGTCCAATATAGACACGCTTTTCTATGCCGGCTCACAAACTTTCATCAATCGGTACTTTAACTATGCTCCGACAACGAGTTATCAGCAGTTTTATTTCAACTTGATTCAGCAACCGATCAACATGGTGACTGGCTATCAGCGGCAGCATCGTAAATCAATCAATTACATTCCTTCTGAGGGTGCTGATCCGCAAACCACTGACCAATACACCCGTTTGATGACACATATCTGCAATTCGGAAGGGCTTAATGAACAGTACTCGAAAGCATGTGAACTAGCCGCTGTATCAGGAATGGTATTGGCTCAACCTTACCTGGATTATACAGGCGAAGATCCAGCGCAAGGCTGCTTAAAACTTAAAATATGGGAATACAATGCCTTCCTCGTTGACCCTTATTTTCGTTCGCCGGATATGTCGGATGCCCAATTCGTCTGGTGCCAGGAATACATTAGCAAACAGGAAGCTGAAAATCGCTTCCCAGACAAGATCGAGAACATCTCTCCCATGGCAGGAACCCCTCAGAGATACGGTTCTTTCTACTTCTTGCCCGAAAACTACAATATGGCCAGAAACGACCTTATGGTCTTGAGTTATGTCTGGTATAAATGGAAGCGGAAGAAAAAGAGACTTTACTCTAGGACACGAAATCAGTTCTTCGATTTCTCAGAGAAACACGCTAATCTAGATCAAATTCTATACGCCATTCCTGATATGGAGGTCGTAGAAGTTGAATTACCTTGTTGGAAGCTCGCCGTGGTTCTTAACGATCAGCTTATGTTCCAAGGTGACAATCCTCTTGGCTTTGATACTTGCCCTTTTGTGCCAGTATTTTGGAATTACGAACCACATATCAATTATTACGATTTAAGAGTTCGATCTCTTGTGCGCACGATGCGCGATCCTCAGTTTCTGATGAATCGCCGTATCATCATTAACCACGATATCTCAGAAGCAACGATCAATGCCGGCTGGAAACGAAAGGTCGGAGCAGTAGCTAATGAAGACAATCTGAAGAAGTCTGGTCAAGGTTGGGATGTGATCGTCAACGAGGGTTACGATATGATGGATGTCGAGAAGATCATCCCTTCAGCTGTCCCTCAATCTGATATGGCTCTAGCCGATCAGTTACAAAATCTCATCTTCAGCACTTCTGGTGTCAATCTAGAATCATGGGCTGGGGATGATCAAAAGCAGATGTCTGGTCTTACGCTCTTGCTGAAGCAAGGGGCTAATCTGATGGTATTGCAGAAGTATTTTGATCAGTGGGATTATTCTCTCAAACTACTTGGAGATAAGTTACTCAACATCGTTCTGAATAATTGGAACGCTGCTAAAGTAGGCCTCCTCATCGGGGAAGAACCCACTCCTCATTTTTATTCGCATATCTTCGCTAAATATCAAGTGATTGTTGAAGAAGGGCTGAATACGGCTACTCAAAAACAACAAGAGTTTTCACAGTGGATGGATCTTAACCAAGCGCTTGGCGGTATCATCCCACCTTCTGAAATTGCTAAGCGCGCGGTTATTCAGGGGAAAAATGAATTGGTTGAAATCTTGGCTCGTCAAGAGCAAATGCAAGCTGCCCAAGCTGAGCACACTCAAAACGTGGCTCACATTCTGGAAGAGGCAAAAGTAAAAGAATTGTATGCAAAAGCTGCAAACTCTATTTCTACAGCGAGAGAGAGACAAAGCAGATCGGATGCTAACGTTGGTCTATTTGAAGAACGTCTGAGTGAACTAAGGAAGAACGAAGCGATCTCCTTGCGAGAAAAAATGGATGCTCTTACTAAACTTCTAGAAGCGATCCAGAAATATGGTGAACTCGAAACCGCTTTACAGGCAGCGAACTTGGAATCCTATGATTATCAAGAGGATGTAAAACAAGCTCAAGAAAAACATCAAGCCAGAAATCAATCTTCAGCTAATGAACTGCTAGCAAAAATGATGGGCTCTATCAGCCAGAAAGCTGTCTAAAAGATTTCAGTCGATAAATATTCAGGAAATGGAATAGAGGTAGAAACAATGACTCTTTCTCTTTTACCTCCTGGAAATGAGGGGTGGATTCCATTCACCGAACAATGCCCTGTACATAATCAAGAGATATGGATTTGGGCATATGGACAGTCTCATGCAATGACATGGAGGCGCGGTATTGTTTTAGATTTTATGATTGCATGGAAACCACGCCATACATCTGCTAGAAAAGATAAGGAGAACATCTGAAAATTGCGATTCATGCTTTCAAAAAAATAGTTGCTCCCTATAATGGCCTTAAATCTAGACAACTCGCGAGGTGCATATGTCCGGACGTAAAATTACTGATATGGGTGGAATGCCGCATACAAGCGACATGGCCATGAAGAGTAAAACCCATACTAAAGAATACCATTCTGCAGAAGGTTCAGGACATATCGGTGAAAAGTATCCCGATACAACTGAAATGATTAAGAGAGATCAGGAGCACGGCGATCGCAAGATCAAAGGGCGTCCTATGAAAGATGGTGATCGTTACTAATCGGGCAGATGGAAGATTTCCTACCCCTCTTCCACCTCAAACAGAGATTGCCGCGTTGATCTGAGAGGTAGCCCGAGCCAAACGCGTTTTATATAAGGTAAATATGGCTAAGAAGAAAGCATTTAATGATCCGATTTCTGCTGAAAAGCGCACAGCTCCTGAAGCAGATGTTCCAAAGCCATGGCCTTTTCGCGCTCCTACCAAAGAAGAAGCCACAACAGGACGCTTTATGGCTGCTGGTGATGATTACGGTGTAGGTTTTCGTACACCCGTCGGCAAAGAAAAAGCTTCGAGCATGGCATCAGGACCTATTCCTCAGGAGAGCAAATGTTTCCCCTGCGACCAAGTGATGTAAAGATTCCAGGTAATCGCGCTAAGAAAGTAGAAGCCCATACTGCTCCGGTTAAAACTGGAATGGGTGATTATTATGGCACAGGCGCTAAGAATAAAATGGGTCGCATGAGAGATTCTTCAGTCGGTTATCGTCCTGTGAGTCGTAAACAGATGGGAACGCCTCCCAAATCTGTCGCTTAGTGTTATCTCATTCCTAAAGTCATAGCAATTGTCTGTCTAATCTTAAGTATTTGATCATCAGATAAATCTTCTGGATGAGGTTGATTCAGTTCTGCTCGATAATGAAGAAAGTTATTGATGCTCGTTCTGACTTCTTCCGAAGCACACACTTTTCCCTCTTCATATTGGGACCACAATTCTCTAGGAGGAAGAATCCATATGATTTCTAGCAAATCTGTCTTAGAAATTGCTCTAAATAGATAGGAATTGGTCTGTGCTTCTGGTTTTGTGAGTCTAGGCTGCCATAACATTCTTTTTGTAGATCCATCCGGCTCAGTACGAGGATGTCCAAAAATATAGACATAGGGTGAATGCTCTTGGAGCGCCAAAGAGAGGGGATTTGTCTTTAGGCAATCCGAAGCTCCTTGTGCGATTGTATTGGACTGTTCTTTGTGTAGATGTAGTAACCGATCATGTGCATCCAAAGGATCTAGTTTCATCGATCTTCTTCCTTAGTCATATCTATTTCCAGGATGGTAGCTATCATTTGAATGAGAGTTTTTAATTCGTCACCTTGATCGCTAGTCAACTCTAAACTGTCGTGACACCAAGTCGTAATTCGTTCGTAATCGTGTTCTGAAATCTGTATGTATCTTTCTATCATCTTGTACCAATTAAAATATTTAGTTAAAGTGTCATACAACCCATAACCCCGCTGGCAGGCGTCAATGCTATGAGGCTTAATGACAACACCATCTCAAGAAACTCCTAACTCAGCTGTTCCAGTAGACAGCAAAGAACAAAGTGCGAAGGAATTTAATTTCACGCAACTTAGAAAGCAACTCGACAATGAAAGAGCAGCTAGGCAACAAGCTGAAGAGAGAGCTTCTCGATTAGAACGGGAAAGACAAGAGTTTTCTAAATCACATGACGATGATGATGCTCCTTCAGATGAACCCTATGTAGATCACCGCGCTTTGGATAAGAAATTTAAGAAGTTCGAGGCTAATCTCGATCAAAGGATTGAGAAGAAAGCTGAAGAAAAAGCTAGAGCTATGGTCCAACAAGAGCGTCAGACCAGTTATCTCAAGCAGAAGAACGATTTTAATGAGATCATGCAACCTGAAATGATGCAGAAACTGATCGATAAAGATCCCGAACTGGCTGAAACAATTTTGGAGATGCCCGAAGGATTCGCTAGACAAAAGCTCGTTTATCATGCGATCAAAGCAATTGGGTTACATAAAAAAGAAGAAAATAAACCATCCATTCAGCAGGTCATCGAACAGAATAAGAGAAGTCCCTACTATCAACCTTCTGGAGTCAGCAGTGCTCCCTATGCAGCAGCGGGAGATTTTTCCGAGTCCGGGCAAAAGAATGCCTATGCTAAGTTACAAGAACTTAAAAGCAAGTTAAGGCTGTAATGCGATATGCAAAAGAACAAGTAATCTTTATTTTAATTCAATAGATATTTACTATTCGAAGTACGTTCGCACTACGTTATGTGCATTGCGTATTGCCTCTCGCAAAGGTCGGAAAGTGATGAAAAAATCACATTTCTTCAACGTATTTGGAGAAAGCGTTGATTTTAGAGACATTTTCCAAAACATGTATCTAATTCGGCCAAATAAGGTACATCGGGCGTAATTGTCCTCTCGCCAAGGTCAAAACTATGTAACTAAACATGGGTTTGACTATGTCTATTACTACTACCGGTAACTTAGGCCCTATGATTCTGCAGTCGCTTGCGCCTGCGATGCTCTATGTGCCTACGCCTACCATGAATTATATTTTGGTGTGTGACAAAGTCTCTATGCCTGCTAACGGCGGTACAACTTGCCGTTTCATGCGTCCCAGAGCCTTGACACCTCCAACTATCCAGTTGGGCAATAGCGGCATCGATCCGCCTGCCCAAGTGCCACAACGTGATATTATTGATGCGCAAATGGCGTTTTTCGGAACTGGCTGTATTATCAACGAACAAGTAATTCTGCAAGACCAGGAAGGCGTTCTCGCTTGGGTCTCTGAGAGACTTGCGGTTGCTATGCGCCAAGCTGAAGACTTGATCCTCCGCGACTATGTTGTATCTGCGGCATCGCAGATCAATGCAGCTGGCGGAAGCAACGGTGACAATCCAACCAATTTGGGAGTTTCTGACTTCTCATTGGTTGCAGCGACACTCGATACCAATAATGCCTACAAATTTATGTCTGGCGTTGAGGGTATGGATCGATTCGGAACAGGTCCAGTACGTAGCAGCTATTTCATGCTGTCTTCTACTGAACTGCAGCCCGATTTCGATGCGTTGACTGGCTCAGGATTCTTGGCTCAATGGAACTATCCAACGAATGCATCTGCACTGCCCGCTGAATACGGCAACGTGTATAACATTCGTATCTTGGTTAGCTCCGAAGCTCCAGTTGCTCGTGGTGCGTCCCTTAATGGCCGTGATGTGTATTACAATACCGTCGTCGGGAAACAAGCGATCACACATATCAACCAGGACGGGTATTCAATGAACTTGATTTATCGCGATCCGTACTATTCTGGAATGCTCGCTCAAAACGCGACTTTGGCAGTTAAATTTGCTCAAGCGCAAGCGATCACACAGGATACAGCTATCAGAAACCTTCTCAGCACTCGTGCTGGCAACTAAGAGGTGAATCATGGCTGAATATTCAAAATTAGCGACAGGTCAAGTAGTTTCTACTCTAACAGGTGGCCCTACAACTGTTGTATTACCATTTGTGCCACAACTCATCAGGATTTCGAACCAGACTCGTGTTTTAGCGGGAACCGGTGTATCGGAAGCTTGGTGGTATAAAGACGATGGTGCTGCTGCTGCGTATTTGAATACGCTCACTGCAGGCGTTCCTACAACGACTTATGTCACCACAGGTGGCTTTAGCACGTTTCAGGGCGCACTTGCTCTCCAATATGGACCACAGGTTCAGATTGCAAGTATCACGAAAGCAAGTCCAGCTGTAGTAACGACAGCGACACCACATGGTCTTGTGTCAGGTAACTTTGTTATCTTGCAAGGACTCTATCAGTCCCCAACGACTGGAATGCCGCAGATTGCGACTATTCCATTTGCTGTAACTGTGACAAGTGCCACTACATTCACAATCAACTGGAATACTAACCAGTCCAATTACACAGCTCTTTCTGGCTCTCCAGCAGGTGCTTATGTAAGGCAAATACTTTACCCTGTACTGTATGCGCCCGGTGTGTCTGTAGTATCTGCATTGACTCTTGGTTCTACAACTACAGTGACGACGGCAGCTCCGTCTAACTTTGTAGTAGGTCAAGAAGTGGCATTTAGTATCCCAGCAATATGGGGAACAACACAGCTAAATCCGCTGCCTAACAACATTACTCCTGGATCTCCGGTCTATGGGTTTGTTACCGGCTTTAGCAATCCTCTGACTTTCACTGTCAATATCAACTCCACAGGATATACAGCGTTCAATACGAACCCCACCGTAGCGCAAGCTATCGGGCTGTCTTTCCCATTGGTTTATGCTGTTGGCGATGCAAATTCTGGATCGTTGTTACCCAATTTTGTTGCGCCAAGTTTCTACAATGGAACTTCGCAAACTTTGACTCCGTCCATCAATGGACCTGCTGTTGCGGGAGCTTTCTGCAACAACACAAGTCAAGGATTCATCATTGGTTCTGCAATTAGTGGAACTACTGGTGACATTATTGATTGGGAAGCTATCTTTTTGGACTATAGTGTTTAATTGAAACGTTAATCTTTTGCAGTTTATGTGACCCCCTAGAAATAGGGGGTTTTTTATTCGCTTCTCTATAAACTAAAATATTTAATCAGTATAGTGGTCTAAAAGCACTTAGACCTATGACTTTTCCTCCAGATCAAGCACCAGTTGCTCCAGAGCGCAATCCACCGATAGAACCTCAAAACTTCCAACCTTCTGTATTCACCATTTCTGCTATTACCAGAGGTGTGGTCACGATGGTGACTACTGTTCCTGCATATGGCAATGTGAATAATAATTATGTGCTCGGTCAAGAGGTGCGCTTTTTAATTCCGCCTACTTATGGGATTCAACAACTGAATGGACAGACAGCTCTGGTGGTTGGAATTCCCGGGGTGAATCAAGTGACAGTGAATATAGATTCCAGAAATTACAATATTTTCGTGCCAACTCCAGCATATGGACCTACTCCTCCTCAAATTGTAGCGATTGGTGATACGAGTTCGGGAATTATCTCTTCGACTGGAAGATCAGTGCCAACAACAACTGTTCCAGGAGCTTTCATTAACATTTCACCCGTAGAAGCCGGGTAAAGGATTTTTTATGGCAACACCTAAAGTCAACAGCGCAGGACAAAGAGAACTCGATAAAGCTGAAGCTCAGATCTCTGCTTTTGAAGAGAATATCAAAGGATTAGTTTCAGATCGGGATTCTATGAGAGTAGTTCCAGAAACTGAACCACAGACAAAATTATCGAGTCGGGAGGTAAAGAATGCAGATGCTCCTTATATAAAACCGATTAGATCTATCAATTCTAAAGAACCTTTTGATGAAAAACAGCGAGAGGCTCATAAAAAAGCTTGGGAATATATCAAATGCGTTTTCGAAAATCATGAAATAATCGGTGAAGAGATTTCGACATGGACCAAAAGATTTCCTGGAGATCCAGCTCATTTTTGGAAAGTTCCTGTCAATAAACCTGTGTATGTGCCACGCCTTTTAGCTAAACAGATTAGTCAATGTTTCTACAATCGATTGACCATGCGTGAAGATCAGATTACAAGTTCTGATGGAATAGGGAGTTATACCGGAGCTGTAGTGGTTGATCAAGTGAAGCCGAGATTAAGTTGCCGTACTGTCGGTTCTTCTTTGTTCGACTGACGAATTAGTGTATATTGATTTTTTTAATCATTGGGTGCTTTATCAATTTGTTATCCGATATTATAACTTACATACGCCGAATAGTTAAGGCACCATCCAATGCCCTTCTGACGGACAACCTAATTGTCGATTACATTAATCGCTTTTGGATTCTAGACGTTGATGCACGTATTCAGCTTTTCGATTTAAAGACGAAATATCAATTTCAGACGATTCCAGGGATTAGCGATTACAATATGCCTTTGTATTCCTCTCAAACATCTTCGCCCAATCCATCTCCACCATTGCAAGATACGATTAGTCCTTTACCAGTTTATCAAGGATTTTTTGGACCGGCTGCAGTCGATGGAATTCAGATTCCTTTTTATACACAACGTCAAGGCTATTGGAATCTATGGCCTAACTATATTCAAGAACTCTCTCAAGTGGCTACTGGAGATGGTACAACGACTACTTTTCAGTTCTCATTACCCTATTTTCCAGCTATCCCAGGTCATATCGATATGGTAGGCATTCAAGCGACTGGAAATACAGCAGATCCTATTTTTGCCAATGAATTTTCTGTTTTTGCTTCTCCAGATCCACGAGATGGACAGATTGCTATTCCTTCGACAAGCTTTTTTCCTGCAGTTTATATCAATTACACGAATGAAAATGGTAGTAATACGACTATTTCAGATAGTGGACAATTTCTACTCTCAGGAACTGGAAATCAACTTTATGGACTTCTCATGCAGCCAGGGAATCCTCCATTCGGCAATCTTCCTCTTGGTGTTACTGCGCTCAATCCAGGAGGGACTTATTCGACGACACAGAACACTGTGAATTACAATAGCGGGGTCGTGAATATCACCTTTCCAAATCCTCCTGGCGCTGGCACCCCAATTCAAGCTCAATGTTATTTCTTTGAGCAAGGCATTCCTCGAGCAGTTTTATTCTGGAATAACTGTCTGACGATTCGTCCTCCTCCAGATACACAATATCTCATTGAACTGGATGCTTATCTCACGCCAGCAGCCTTTCTTAGCACCACTCAAGCGATTCCATTTGCCTATATGTCAGAATATGTTGCTAGAGGAGCAGCTCGAAAGATTCTGAGCGATACAGGGGACGTAGAACAGTTTGCTTTCTATGAGCCTCTATTCAAAGAACAGGAAACACTAGTTTGGAAGAGAAGCCAACGTCAATTTACTTCTACTCGCACCGGAACGATTTTCTCGGAACTACAAGGAAGTCAGAGCTTTAATTCTGGAGTAGGACAAGGAGCAACTTAATGAACATTAACTATGTACCAGATATCCCATTGGGATCTGATAATCCTTCTGCTTCTCAACCTAATTTATTGATCAATTGCAATGCTGTGGCCAGTATTGTGAGTGTAGATTTAGTTGGATTCAATGATCCTGGCAACAATAGTGGCTATCATCAGAAAAGTACATATGTCGATCAAACATCTTCTCCTCCTGGAGCTGTTACCGGCGCAGATGTTGTGTATTCAGCTACAGTCAATACTCTATTGGAACTTTTTCTCCAGCGTCCTTCTGGAACAGCCATTCAATTGACGTCCGGAACGACAAAAGCTGGAGCTCCTTTTCCTTCAGCCGGTCAAACATTTCTTCCAGGGGGATTTCAATTAAAATGGGGCAGCGGCTCCTTAACAGGTCCTGGATCGAATACGGTGACATTTACTGCTGTAGGACTCACAGCTTTTCCTACGAATGGAGCCATGGGCTTCGTCTGTCCTTATGCTACTGGAAATCAATTCAATGTCACAAATGTCACGCAAACTTCAATCTCTGTTGCCACGCCAGGAGGAGGAGCCTCGAGTTTCTTGTGGTTAGCTATAGGATACTAAATGGGAGAAAAGATCGTCGTAGGTCCAATCAATAAAGGATTAAATACCGATCGCACTCCTTTTGTCATAGACAACGATTCCTTTCCGTATTTGTTGAATGCTTATCAATGGCGCGGTCGCATTAAAAGAAAGAGGGGAACCTCTATTCTTGGACGTCTCAGTCGCTATATTGCAACCACTGACGGCTCAGGTGATGCAACAGTTACGATCTCTCCTGCTCCTATCGAGATTGGCTTATCTCAATTCACCGTGGGAACAGATATCTTTGTTGATCCGGGTACTGTTCCCAATCCAGTAACTCTTCTTACCAATAGTGCTGGAACAGGAGTTCTCAATAGAACAACTGGCGTTCTGACGATTACAGGCTCTCAAGCTAATACTGCGATCGAATATTTTCCTGGATTGCCTGTGATGGGATTGGAAGATTTGAATCTCACCGCTCTACAGTATCCCGGCACTTTAGGATTTGATACGACTTATTCCTATAATTTGAGTACTACTGCTCCTTATTCGATCTATGACGTCAGTTTTTATAAAAATCCCCCTGCTTCTGCTTCTTTACCTGGATATGTGCAGAAAACGACATGGACACCTACTTCTTGGAATGGAGAAGATTACCAGCAATTTTGGACCGCAAATTACCAGAATGCTTTTTGGGCTACGAACGGAATCAATGTTCCTTTTGTCGTCACAAATATAGGAATGCAATATCGATTTATTTCAGCGATTGCCATCGTCTCAGCAGGCCCTCCCGCGATCATTACCATCACTTTGACAGTGGCCTCCCCTGAATTGGTCGTGGGAGATTTTCTTTTCTTCAATGAGATTGTAGGCACAATTGCTCCTAGTCTTAACTTTCAAACGGGATATATCATTGCGGTCACCAATCCAACCACTTTCAACGTTGAGTTACCCCGTGCTGTTCTATCCGGAACCTATACATCTGGAGGAATTGCCCAATATCTTACAAATCGCTCTGATCCCACTAAGGATTGCTTACGTTGGTATGACGGAGACCCTACTGGAGGAACTCCTCCTTTTCCCTCCACTGGATTGGGATGGGTAAATTTCGCTCCTCCTCTGATCTCGGGACCTACTTCTACATTCTCAATCGATGATCAGACTCCCAACCAATACTACTTAGTAGGCGCCAGAATAGTTGTTCCATTCAAAGATAGACTCCTTTTCTTTGGTCCAGTGATTCAGACATCGGCGGCTAATTCGCAAATCTATCTCCAAGACACAGTGATTTATAGCCAGAATGGCACCCCATTTTATACCGCTTCTTTCGCTGGTCCTCCTTCAGCTACCACTATTTATCAACCTATCCTCACACCCCCTAATCAGAATGCATCTCCGAGTGCCTATTGGGAAGATCAGACGGGATTTGGCGGCTATATTTCTGCAGGATATGCTCAACCCATAATTACGGTAGGACGCAATGAAGACGTGCTTATTATTGGTTTTACAGATCGTTTCGCTCGCTTTATTTATACTGGTAATGATCTTAGTCCTTTCCTGTTCTACATCATCAACTCAGAATTAGGGGCAGGAAGTACTTTTTCCTCCGTCATCTTAGATCGCGGAGTCATTTCGATCGGGAATTATGGGATTGCTTTGACTTCCCAAGTAGCCGCGCAAAGAGTCGATTTGGATATCCCTGATCAAGTATTTGAGTTCAATTATACCGATAATGGAGCTGAGAGAGTTTGTAGTCAGAAAGATTACATCAATGAATGGATCTATTTCACATATCTCTCCAACGAAGTAACTTATAACTATCCTAATCAAACTTTACAGTTTAATTATCGGGATAATTCGTGGGCAGTTTTCAATGAGTCCTTTACCACTTATGGTCTTTTTCGTCAGGTGACAGGAAATACATGGGCCACGATCGGAGACACATTTGGTACATGGAGCGGGTGGAATGAACCATGGGATTCTGGATCTTCCACCTTATTCATGCCAAAAGTCATTGGAGGGAATCAGCAAGGATTTGTTCTCTTCCGCGATTCAGGTACTTCAGAAGCTAACTCATTATTTATCCAAAATATCGTGGGCAATGTAGTAACAGCTCCTAATCACTGTCTCAATAACGGTGACTACATCATCATTAATGAGGCGTTAGGGACAGTGGCTTCTCAAGTCAATGGCAATATTTTCTCCGTGAGTTTGGCGACTACCAATACATTTGTGCTCAATCCCTCTATTCCTGGTGGCACTTATGAAGGAGGAGGGTTGATTCAGAGAATGTATGTTCCTTATATCCAGACAAAACAATTTCCCGTCGAATGGGGAATGGCTAGAAAGACACGATTAGGGCCACAACAGTATCTCTTAACTGCTACTAACAATGGCCAGATCACTCTCGATATCTTCTTAAGCCAAAATGATGCAGGTCCTTATAACTTTGGCCCTATTGTCCCAGCTCCAGGTTCGATCAATAATACTCTGGTCTATAGCGCTATTCTCTATACCTGTCCTGAGAGCTCGAACTTGGGTTTAACACCGGCGAATACTAACTTGCAAATGCTCACCGCTTCTCAACAGAATCAGATATGGCATAGAATGAATACGAGTTTGTTGGGTGATACGGTTCAAATTGGATTTACTCTTTCAGATGCGCAAATGCGAGATATCACGCTCAGCAATCAATTCTCTGAAATAGAAATTCATGGATTTATCCTGGATGTCTCACCATCCATGGTATTAGCATGAGCAGCGTAGCTAATCCGGGTAACTTTTTACGAACGAGTAGAAATTTTCCTAGCGATATTCAAGCTCTGACGGTCGAATTGAGCAAAAGCTATGTCGATATAGCCTCGCAGGTCAATAGTCGCACCAGTGGCATTTATGGAGATTCTACGACTCTTACTGGTGAATCATGGTATTTCAATGGCTCTTCTGACAGGCAACAGTCGTTAAGAAAGGCTTTTCAGTTCAGCGATGCGATGTTAGTGATTACTCATGGCATCAATCTCACAGGAATTACTTATTTCACCCGAATTTGGGGAACTTTCTTCGATGGAACTCTATGGCATCCGCTTCCTTGGGTCGATGTGGTATCGATTACGAACCAAATTACTGTCACCATAAATATGACACAAATTATTGTCACAAAAGGAACCAGTGCTCCTGCGATTAATTCAGGAATTATTGTGGTCGAGTGGTTAAGTCAGGTTTAAAATGGTCCTTTTCGGGCTGTTTCAAAAAGAGTTCCAATCAAAAGACCGTGAGTCATCAGAGAAACCTTATTGTTCGAATGCACTAACGAAAAAATCGCTGAAGCAATTCCTATTCGAGTGGCAGTCCATACTTTAGAATCTAAGAAAGAAGCTGTTCTTTCCCATCCTAGTTTCTTACAGCCCTGTTGCAGTCCAGTTTTTAAGAGTAAGTGCTGTAATCCATATCGCAATGTCACTTCTTCAAAAGAAAGAGGAATAGAATTCCCATGAGCTGCGGCAAGAATTCCTAAACCACAGAGTTCTTTGCCGATTCTCTCTCCAAAACGATCCATATATGTCTGAACTTTTTTTACCGTCTCCGAGACTTTATCCTGAATGATTTGCAAAGGGAAAAATGAATTAGTGTGAACGCATACTGTGACTTTATTATCCATTTTAAGCTCCCATGAGACGAGCGGTTGCACGGCAAGTCCCTCCCGTCATGTAACATGGCAAAATACTGAGGATAGTAGGAAAAAGAGGAACCATTCCTACACTTTGGTAACATCTGGATTCCATTGATCTGTAATACCAGTGCCTTTCCCAAGCTTGATTCCAGCTAGAACGCACTTCAGATGTCGCTTTTGATACTCGACCCATTCCCAACTGATCTACTGGTGCCCATGAGCCAAAAGTTTCGCTCCAGAATGAAAGAACTGGAGGTTCAGGATTGATCGGCGATTCCACAATAACTCCCCGTAAAATGAGAGAGACGATCCTATATCAAGGACTTAATTTAGTTCTCTATTTTTTGTGTTCGGTGTAGCATCATCGACTTTTTGACAATCAACCTAGGAAAATATGATTACACCATGCAATTCCCCAAATCAGAGTCCAGAAATTCTTCGGATTGCTCTTGATGAAGCTTTTGCTGATTTAAGTCCTTTTACTCAGGAAAAAGTTCCCACGCCTCGAGTTATTGAAGCTCCTCCAGGGATTCTTAGTCATTTAAAACCTAGAGAACCTCTATTACCACCTCTTGACATTAAATATGCTGACAAGAAAGTGTAAACAATTTCTTTTAGTGATATCCTCGGGAAAACGAGGTATATATGGCAATGTCAGGTTATGGACCAACAGGGGCTCTCTCTCCTAAACAGTCTGGTTATGATGTAGTTCAGACGCCGAGAATGTCTCCACAAGTACGCGCCTTATGGGAGCAACTTATGGGAGGAAGTCAAGGCGGTGTGGAAGCCGGATTAGGGCATCTCTCTGATTTAGCAAGAGGTGATCAAAGTCATTTTGCAGCTCTCGAGGCGCCGGCACTTCGCCAATTTAATGCACTGCAAGGAAATTTAGCTTCTCGTTTCTCTGGTATGGGATCTGGAGCTCGTCATTCCAGCGGATTCCAAAATGCTGCAACTGGAGCAGCAACCGATCTATCAGAAAGACTTCAATCTCAGAGACTTGGGTTACAACAAAGTGCGATTGATAGGTTGTTGGGAATCTACGGAGATCTCATGCATAACGATCCTTATGAGATGATGCTGACTGAAAGACAACGTAAACCTAATATTTGGCAAAAACTATTAGGAGGGATACTTCCTGGAGCTGGAGCTGGATTAGGAGGACTTTTTGGAGGGCCAGCAGGAGCTCTCTTAGGAGGACAATTGGGTGCTGGAGCTGGACGTTCATTTTTATAAGGAAAATTTATGGTACAGATTTTAGATAGACCTCCCAGAAATCCATCTACTGGCGAAAGATTTGCAGAAGCTTTTGGCAATATGGGACAACAGATTCCAGGATTAGCTGGTCAATATGCCGAAAATGAAGCAATTAAACATCTTATTGGACAGGATCTCTCCGGATTATCTCCTGATCTTAAGAGAGAATTCATCAAAACTCATGTTACTGGGAAAGCTCAGAAGCAATTAGAGAAAGAAAATGCATTGCAACTTGGTCTTGGAACAATAAATAAAATGCGCGAACTGATGTCTTCGGTCGGCGGCTGGACTTCATCTCCTTTAACAAAATTAAAGTCTCTTGTGCCAGGAGAAACACAAAAACAACGTGCAGAATTGGAATCGTTGGGCAGAAGTCTCATTCCCTTGGTAGCAGCAGGTGTTCCCGTCAGAAACCAAAGAGAATTTGATGAATATCGCAAAATCATTACCGATCCAAGTTCCAGTCCCTCTCAATTGGAAGGTGCTCTAAATGGCCTAGAAGATTTGTTTGGAAGATCGCTCGAGCAATCGGGAGGGACAGAATCTTTCCAGGAATCAGAAAAACCTGTTTTTGATATCTCCAATCCTTCGCATAAGAAAACTAGAGATGCTTTGATGAAGAAATTCAAGAATGATAGAAAAAAAGTGATACAAGAATTATCCAAACATTTTAGAGAAGAGTAATGCCATTTTTTTCTGATTTGGATCAAATTTCTCCACAAAATGATTCCGAGTTGACGCCTTCGGGAGGATTTTTTTCTGATTTGGAAGAAGATTCCTCATTAACCTTTCCGAAATTAGGCATGGGGAAAAAAGTAAAGGGACCATCTAAAGTCCCAGAAATGAAAAGATTGGCCGGAAGAAGTGGCAAAGTGATTGGATCTACAATTGCTGGATTGCCAGGAGATATTGTTGGATCTTCAGGGACTGGACTCAATTGGTTGGCAAAACATGTTCCTGGAGGATCTCCTAAATCGGAAGAAGAATTAAAAGAAATCACAGAGAATCCTTTCACTTCTCAGAAATTTATAGAAGGAATCGAGAATATTTTTCCTTCTACCAAGCCGAAGACAGCCAAAGAAAGAGAATGGGAAGATAATTTAGGACTTTTAACATCGCTTGTGACTCCTATTCCCTTAGGCAAAGCTAAAGCAGTAGATCCTAGAAAGGCCAAAGCTATCTACCAAGCAGGCAAAAGATTAGGAATGGCAGAAAAGGATCTGACTCCTTTATTGCATGGGAAAATATCAAAGGATGTATTAGCGACTTTAGCCAAAAAATCAGAAGAGGCTGCCCGTAACCTTAAACTTTCAGAAGATGCTGTGTCTGGTATATATGACTCTTTAAAAACCAGAGGAGCTTCGCTAGAACAGATTCCTTCAAAAGTGGAAGAGAAACTGAGGGTCAATTTGTCGAAAATGAGTAATAGTTTGCAAAAAACGTTGGCTCCTTCTGCAGAGAAACAATCAGCCATTTCATTCATCGAAAAGGCAGAGGATCAGTTAATGAATTTTGGAGCTACTCCAGAAGAATTGATCAATTTTTATCAAGATATAAATAAGACAATCAATTGGAAAGCTGTCCATGGAGGCAAAAAGTATCTTGCTGAGATGAAATCTTTTGTTAAAGATGCTTTAAAAGAAAGTTCTCCGACATTAGCCAAGGATTTCGAAGATACAAACAGGCTCTATTCTCATGTCAAATCTATACAAAAAACTTTAGGCGCCAATAAGATCTATGATTTCATTAATTACGGTGCAGGAACAGCATTTTTAGGATCTCTTTTGACTGGAAATTTCGGTTTGTCTTCGAAACTTGCACTCGGTGCCGCAGGGAAAAAAGCACTCAGTAAGATAGCTACTAAATTGCTAACTGATCCCAAATGGCAGAATATTCATGGAAAAATTTTCACTTCCGTCAAAAATGGAAAATATAAAGCTTCAGCTGCCATTTTACAGAGTTTGAAAGAAAAAGTTAGAAAAGATCTGCCTGAAGAATACGAACAGATCGAATGGCCTGAATAAGAATTACCATCTGCAATCGTTCCAAGCTTCTTCATCCTCGTCATATTTATTTTCTCCATATTCCATAAAGATTGGCCACACAATCATGAATAAAAAAATTACTATCATCTCGCCCATCTTACATTCCTTTCTCAATATGTTCTTTTTCTTCTAAATATTTTTCCATGTCGAAATCGTAATCATCGTAATCATTAATCGAATCAATTTTTTCTTCTTTTTCAGAAATAGCTACTCCTAGACAAAAGGCCAAAAATACGCATAAATAGACCATATCTTCCTCAATAAATTAACAAAGTTATCGAACTACTAACTATAGATTATAAAAAAGACTGAAGAAGATTAATCCTGTAACCATGTCGCGAATAATATTAAAAGAACGCCAAAACACCACCACATATCTTACTCCTCATTCATTCTTTATTTTTCTTGTTTTCTAGCTCATAAAGTCTAGAATGGAAATCTTTCACTTCCATATGAATCGCGAAAGTCAATTCACGAATTGCGTCTAATTTAGTGTCCATATGACGAATATCAGCTCTGGACTCAGATCTTACCCAAAAGAACATAGGAAGAATCCATGCAGCATTGCCAAATACCATTACAATGACTTGAATCCAATCCATTCTTTCAATCCCTCATCACATTTTGCATATCTTTCCATGGACCACTCTCTGGATGTTTCCACTGATAGAAAGACAGTGCGATCATCAGTGCGAAAATACATATCCAAAAGACGACTATCCATCTAATCGGCATAGTTCTTCATACATTTTCCAATCTGAGTAGAGTCTACGCGCATCTTCCTTTTTCATGTTGTATAAGAAGATTTGAGCCCACCAAGACTTGTATGTTAGAAAATCTATGATATTCATGACAGCCAAATTACCTTAAATTTACATTCATTATGACATAAATAGCAGTTTTTAAGTAAGTCGGAAAAATTACTTTAAAAAATCAACACATTTCGTTTGCGCTAATTTCCTTCACCAACTAAATTTTTTAATATATAAGACAACCTCTCAGGAGCAGAAAATGTCATCAAATGCCAGTCTATATGGAATAGGAGCGAGTGCTACTTCATTAGCTTCTGCAGGCGTCCTTACCATTGTAGAGACCAGAAATCCAACTTCCACTGATGTATCCGGACCAGCGGGAACACTGAAAATCGGCCAGATCTGGGTCAATACAGCTGCCAATACTTCTTATATTCTGACATCACTGAGCACTATCGGCGGAACTTTAGCTGCAGATTGGACCTCTACTGGTGGTGGTGGTTCTGGTGTCAATTCGATTACAGGTAATTCCGGACCTCCATTGAGCGGTGCTGTAGATATCGTAGGTGGAACGGGCATCACTACTTCTGGTGCCGGCAGTACTCTAACGATTACTAATACCGGTTCAGGAGCCAATACGTTCACCGGGAATTCAGGAGTCGCGACAGAATCTGGTGGTAATATCAATATATTAGGAGGAACAGGGATTTCTACGACTGCTACTGGCTCTACTGTTACGATCAACAATACAGGAGTTGATACCTTAACAGGAAATACTGGAGGTCCTCTTTCTCCATCCGCTGGAAATATTAACGTTGTAGGATCGGGTTCTATTGCGGTAGCTGGTGCTGGCTCTACTTTAACGATTTCTAGTACTGCATCTCCCGCTATCGATACTTTGACGGGAGATTCAGGAGGAGCCATTTCTCCTGTTTCAGGAAATATTGACATCTCTGGAGGAACAAGCGGCTATACTTTCGTTGGAACCACGGGCACGCTCACTTTGACTAGTTCTGGTTCAACAGCGACTACTTTCAACGGAGACAGTGGAACAGCGACTCCTGTTTCAGGTGCAATCAATATCAAAGGTCTGGGAGATCTCTACAGTGTAGTTGGAAGCGGTAATACTCTTACAATTACTCCGACTCCAGGTGCTTTCCCCGTTTCTCCCTATATAGTTGGGCCAGTTGGACAGGCAGGATATCAAACTATTCAATCAGCGATTACAGCGGCTGCCGCAGAAGCCGGAGCTACAATCTGGATTCAGCCGGGAACATATACAGAAAATCTCACCTTCTCAAATAACGTGACATTGATTGGTTCGGGATCTTCTCCTGAAGGTTCTGTGATTATCAGTGGAACTCATACTCCTCTGACCGCTTCTGGCTCATACATGGCCTTTAAGGATCTAGTACTGACTTCCTCTTCCGGAAGCATTTTTACGAGTGCTGCAGCTGGTTCATCCAATTTCACGTTTGATACAGTAATTTTATCAGCTTTCAATGGATATACGTTAAATCTTCCCAACTGGACTTCTGGAAGTACATTCATTTTCTTGAATTGCGTATCTACTCCAGCTAGCGGAGGAACTACGGATGGAGTGGTCAATGCGATCAATGCATCCGTTTATTTAGATTCTTGTATATCTTTAGGATATGGAGGAAATTCGGGAAATTCGTTTTCTGTTGCCAATCTATCTCTTTGTCTTGGAACTTTATTTGGCGTGCCGGTTGCGATCAATTCTGGAGCTTCTTCAGTACAGGATACATTATTTAGTTACTCCTTAACTGTAAATACGACTGCTACCGGAACTTTTTATAATTGTCATTTTGCTAATCCTTCTGCTCTTCCAGCGCTAAATTACAATTCTTCCAACGTAACAGCTGCTCAATTTGTAAACTGTGAATTCAATGCTCCTCCTGGATCAGCATGTATTTCTTTAACGGGAACTCCATATTTAAATATTACCGGTGCGGAATTCACGAGCAATGCATCGATTGTAGGGGCTCAAACTAATCTCACATGGGGATCTTCAAAAACAGGAAATACCACGATTATCGGTTCACAAACTGGATTCGTAAACACTTCTGTCAATTTTGCTGCTTCTCCTTATTCCGTCTCGGCTACTGATTTTTACCTGGCAGTCAATAGTTCTGGTGGCGCGATCACGATTACACTTCCTGCTCTTGCTACTAAAGGATCGCATCTCATAATAGCCGACGCTAGTGGAAATGCTGGAACCAACAACATAACAGTCAGCGGTAATGGCAATAATATTGCAGCTTATGGATCTTCTGCCGCTACACAACTCATCACCACGAATTATGGTTTATTGGACCTCACATTTAATGGAACAATATGGATTGCTGAACAATTTACTTCCGCATCAGGTGCAGGGGTCACTACGATTACTGGAGATTCCGGAGGTGCTATTTCTCCGACTGCTGGAAATATCAATCTCAAGGGATTAGGAGATCTTTACAATGTAGTTGGAAGTGGTAGTACTCTTACCATTACCCCAACTGCTGGAGCTTTCCCCGTATCTCCTTACATTGTAGGTCCTGTAGGTCAAGCCGGCTATCAGACAATTCAGTCCGCTATTACTGCCGCGAGTGGAGCTGGTGGAGGAACTGTTTGGATCCAGCCAGGAACATATACAGAAAATCTTACTTTAGCTGCTAACGTAGCTCTCATAGGTTCTGGAAATCTTGTTAGAATATTAGGGGGAACTGCAACGCAATCCTCTGTGAATATCATAGGAAATCATACCGCCGCTTCTACTGGACCCATGATGTTTGGCAATATTCAATTTACGGCTACTTCTGGGAATGCTATTTCTAGCACAGCCGCTGGAACGGCAAATATGGCATTCATAAATGTGCTCAGTGAGGTCACGAATGGCTATCTGCTCAGTATTCCTAATTGGACATCAGGTACAGTCGACTTCGAAAATTGTGGAAGTATTCTTCCTTCAGGAGGAATGGCAGACGGATTCTTCACCGGATCCGGAGCTAGCTGTCTTTTTCATCATTGCGCAGATGTAGGTTACGGAACAGCGAATGTATTGACCCTAGGAAACTCGGAAATACAATCGTCAGTCATAATCGCTCCTGTTTCTCAATCCCAAGGATTCTCTTTCGTTTCGGGTAGTTATTTCGGAGCGGGATTTACAGTAGCTGGAACGTCCTATTCTAATGTCTATGATTCCAATTTTTTCACAGCAACTCCTAGTCCAACTGTTGTGATATCAAGTTCAGGCTCAAATCCGATCACGTTCGCCAACTGTGTTTTTAATACTTCTAATTCTATCGTTTTCGAAATCAGCGGATCGGCTCCTGTCGAAGTTACAGGAGGGGAATTCCCGGATAACGCGACTTTTGGCGGCACTCTTACCAATCTCACATGGGGAACGACCATCAGTGGCATGATTGCTGCAGAGGGAAATGTGCAGTTGATGCAGGCTGGATCGAAATTGGAGATAGCAACTGGAAGCAATGCCTCTATCGGAACAAGCGCACCTTTAGCTGGTGGATCAGTAACTGTTCCCACTACTGCGGTGACGGCATTGTCCAACATTTTTCTTTCCCGTGCGGCAGCTTCAGGTACTTTAGGAAATCTTTCTGTAGGAACGATCACTGCAGGAGTAAGTTTCACGATTACTTCCGACAATGTCGGGGATAATTCGAACGTAAATTGGTTAATCATTAACTAGAAGATAGAAATGACATCAAATGCAAGTCTTTATGGAATAGGTGCTAGTGCGACTTCCTTAGCCTCGGCTGGAGTCATGCCGATTGTAGAAACCAGAAATCCTACTTCCACAGATGTGACTGGTTCTGGTGGAACGCTGAAAATTGGTCAAATCTGGGTCAATACAGCTGCCAATACTTCGTATATTCTCACTTCTCTCAGTACGATCGGAGGAACTTTAAGTGCAGATTGGACATCTACTGGCGGTGGAGGGTCCGGCGTTAATTCGATCACAGGCAATTCTGGTCCGTCACTCAGTGGAGCTGTAGATATTCTTGGAGGAACAGGAATCGTTACCTCGGGATCTGGAAGCACTTTGACTATTACTGCAACTGGAAGCTCTGGCGTTGAAACTCTGACAGGAAATAGCGGAGGAGCGATTTCTCCAACAGCTGGAAACATCAATGTCATTGGATCTGGATCGATTTCTGTCGCAGGAGCAGGTTCTACTCTCACTATTAGTAGCTCTACAGCACCAAATCTCTATCCGATCACCCCTTACGTTGTTGGTCCTGTAGGTCAAGCTGGGTATCAGACAATTCAATCTGCGATCAACGCAGCCAATACAGCGGGTGGTGGTGCAGTTTATGTTCAGCCAGGGACTTATACTGAGAATTTAATTCTTTATCCATCTATAGCAGTCGTCGGAACATCTAATGAATATGTTGATCCGATTAATATAATCGGCACTCATACTCCTCCTACGACAGGGTTGATTTCTTTTGAGAATATAAACTTTGCTAGCACCTCTCATATTTTTTCTAGCGCGGCTGCTGGCACTGGCGACATTTTATTGCGTAATGTCGTTTCGAATCCTTTTTCAGGAGGCGGAAGCGGTTATACATTGAATCTTGCTAATTGGACCGGTAATTTCGGATTCGATAATTTTCAAAGTAGTGGCACTGGCGATGCTGTCATTAATGCCCCTAATGCTGGCTGTTCTTTCACTAATTGTAGTGAAGGGAACGTAGGTAGTACCTCTAGTGCTAGCTTGACGGTAGGTTCTTTTCAGGCATCTGATTCATTTTTTAGATGTCCTGTAGTTATCAGTGGATCTTCTACTTGCCTTCATAGCACTTTCCTCGGCGGATTTACCGTGTCGGCCACAGCGAATGCAATTTGCAATTTTTGTACTTTCCAATTAGCGGCATCGGCTCCTTTTACTTTTAATAGCACTGCTGGATCGAACAGTTCTCTGATCGCATGTAATTTATCGACCACTTCTTCGACAGCTCTTGCTGGAACTGGAACCGCAGTCTTACAAATAACCGACGGAATGTTTCCGAATACCGCTGTTATCTCAAGTTCAATTACTAATATCTCATGGGGCTCCTCGGATACTGGAAATACATTAATCGAAGGTTCTCAAACTGGAAAAGTCACAGAAGTTACTTTCGGAATGTCTCCCTATACTGTTGCAGCGAATGATTTCTATATTTCCGTTAAATCGTTTGGTGGTGCAATCACAATTATTCTTCCTGCTTTTGCAAATTCTGTTATAGGACGTCACATCATTATTGAAGATGCTGATGGGAACTCAGCGACTAATAATATTACAGTAAATGGAAATAGCAGCCCTATTGTATCAGGAGGCGTCTCTAGTACTACTCAGACCATCTCAGTTGCTTATGGAGTTATGGATTTGACTTATGATGCAAACGAGAGATGGGTGTCAGATGCAGATTCAGCTTTGGCATCGCGCTTTCCAGTTTCTCCTTATATAGTGGGATTAACTAGCCAATCTCCCTATTCTACCATCCAATCTGCTATTAACGCTGCCAATGCAGTTGGTGGAGGGACGGTTTGGATACAACCTGGTACTTACACTGAAAATCTCACTCTAGCGAACAACGTACTATTGATAGGATCCGGAGTAGTGCCAAGTCAAGATGTCGTTATCGTAGGAACTCATACTCCTGTTACAGGATCTGGAATGCTCATGGGATTCCAGTCATTAGAATTGCAATATCCTTCGGGGAGCATCATCTCGAGTTCAGCAGCAGGAACTGCTGATTTCTATTTCAACAACGTCGCTCTGTACGCAGGCAATGGGTACACTCTCAATCTCCCTAATTGGATGACGATTAACACTACTTTCATTCAATGTCAGACTTCACTTTCTATAGGTTCGGGCAGCGATGGAATCATGAACTCTCCTAATTCCGAGGTAGCATTGTATTATTGTCCAGGCATGGGCTATGGATCGAATATTTTTAACATCGGCAATATGGATGCCATCGCTTCTACCATAGCATGTCCCACGACCATCAATGCGCGTTTCAGTCTTTGTAAAGACGTTTTCTTCGGAGAACAGGTCATCATTACGGGAACTACTACCTATGGACATTTCTATGACTGTCAGTTTTATGATGAGGGAAGTGGTGTTCCAGCATTGACTTTCTCTGCCTCTGATGCTCAAGTTTCTGAATTTGCTGGTTGTACATTTTTTACAGATAACAATCCGGCGATCCAACTTACAGGAGCGCCTTTCATCACCTTTACAGATGCTCAATTCCCAGACAATGCAGTCATCGCTGGAACAGCAACGAATGTGACATGGGGAAGCTCTAAGAGCGGTCCAGCTCTATTTTTTGGCAATATCGAAGTCAATGGAAACACTCAAGTAGATGGAAATCTTACTTTTCCAACTGCCGGTAGTAAAATCACGATTGCGACTGGTTCGAATGCTTCAATAGGAGCAATTGCTCTTGTAGGGGGAACAGCGACTGTTATGACGACTGCAGTTACTTCTAGTAGCATTATTTTCCTGACGCCGCAAAATGCTTCTGGAACTCCTGGTTTCCCAGCTGTAGGAACCGTAACTGCTGGAACAAGTTTTGTGATCAATTCTAGTAGTGCTTTGGATACTAGTACTATTGGATGGTGGATTGTAAATTAACATAGAGGAAGAAATGGGAGCTCAATCGACATTTATTATTCCAGATACTTTAAGAAGTATCGATAGTGCTACATTCACTGGAACTTATCAGGCAGTTGGAACTCCTCTTTTACATGGAGCTCGCATTGTACGATTTGTGAATAATTCTACTGTTCTGGTGACTATTTCATGGGACGGAATCAATGCAAACGAAGTGGTGCGACCAGGCTCTGATTTTACGTTGAATGTCTCTGCGAATCGAGAAGTGTCGTCCGACTTCTTTGAAGTGCGATGGAATACCCAATTTTATGTGATGGGAACTGCCGGTACCGGTTTGTTCTACATCAGTTGTTACTATGGAAATATCTCTAACCCAGTAGTTGCTTAGGAAACAAATGACAGCACCAAATAGTCCAGTTCCAGCCAATGTATATGGAGTAGCAGTCGGGACCACTTCTACGAGTCCATTCATCACGATCATCAGGGTTGGCGCTCCTACTTCTTCAGATACGGGATTTCCGGTTACTCAACGTTGGATTAACTCTCAAAACAATGAAGAGTATTTTCTTCTCAACTACACCAGTACAGGCGGATTTATCCAAGCCAACTGGGTACTTCTCAATTCTGGAGGAGGAACGCTCACGCAGCTTAAAGATAATTTGGGAAATTCTGTCTTCCCTACAGCTGGAGGCGCGATCAATGTTGTAGGATCTGGATCAACTGGTGTCACTACAAATGGGACATTGGCCGCGAATACTCTCACGATAGAACTTGGATCGATTCCCAATTCTTCTCTAGCGAATTCTTCAATCACTGTTACGAGTACTAACGGTAGCATCGCAGTAACCGGCTCTCCTGTTTCTCTTGGAGGTACGGTAAATCTTGCTACCTCGGGGGGAGGAGTAGCTTGGGTCGATGTGATGAGTGGAGCTCAATTGCTTGCTGCTAATACAGGTTATGTGGTCGACAATGGAGCCGGACTCGTTACGTTTACATTGCCCGCGGTAGCTACTATTGGGGATACCTATATCATCCAGGGAAAATCATCCGGAGGCTGGCAAGTAAATGTCGGAGCAGGACAGGTGATCAACGTGGGCAATCATCCAACTACGATTAGTACAGGAAATGTCGCGTCGACCAACCAATGGGATAGTGTGACGATCACTTGCGTGACGGCCAATACTACATTCGCGACGAGAGCCGTGCAGGGAAATTTAGCAATCACATAAGGAATAACTATGGTTTCATACAACAACGCAGCAGATTACAGTCCAGTACAGTATGGTGTCCAGGTCGGAGGGGCTTCAGGAACATTAACTTCAACTCTATTGACCAATGGTCAACTTCTGGTCGGAAGTACAGCTGCAGCGCCGGTCGCTACGACACTTACAGGAGGAACAGGCGTCAGCATTACCAACGGAGCGGGTTCTATAACGATTAGCGCTACAGAAGCAGGCGGTGTAGTATGGAATGCGGCTCCTGCTTCGACAGGAATGTCCCCTGACAATGGATATCTCACCACTGGAGCTTCTATTGTTACATTGACGTTGCCAGCCACAGCGGCTCAATTTTCTGTGATTCGAGTGGCAGGTTTTGGCGTCGGTGGGTGGTCTATCGCTCAAAACGCGGGACAATCGATTCAATTCGGTTCTGGACCCAGTACAACTGTTGGTGTAGGCGGTTCTCTTGCATCTACGAATCAATTTGATACAGTAGAAATGATAGCAGCGGTCGGAGGAGCAAGTACAACATGGTTAGTACTCAGCTCTGTAGGTAATTTGTCGATCACTTAAAGAAGGAAAAGAAACATGAGCGTTACATCCTCAACTCACACAACTTACTCAGCCTATTGCAATAATGATGGATTGGTTACAAATTGCGTTCAGATTGTCCAAACCATGTATTATGTAAATGGTCAACTGATAGGGAACGAAACCGCCTCTACTACTCTTTCTCTTCCTGCTTTCCAATCTGTAGTAGAATCATTGGAGCCAGTTTAATGCCTCAGAACCAAAATTCAATCAACCAGCAAGTCGTCAATAACTCGATTATTACTTTGGCTGTGGGTCCTCTTTCTACCTTCCTGGGAGACAGTGCTGGCAGTCATATTACCAGCGGCCAACACAACACCGGAGTTGGGGCTGGCGCGTTAGATAGTACGACGATCGGGGGAAATAATACCGCTGTTGGCCACGAAGCGATGATCAATAATGTGAGCGGAAATTCGAACGTAGCTGTTGGCTACTCAGCATTAACCAATAATAACAACGACAACAATACAGCCGTGGGATTTGCCGCTTTGGCTGCTAATTCTTCGGGTACTCAAAATACTGCATTGGGCTACGGGGCTTTAGCTACGACTATATCAGGATCTCATTCCACTGGTCTGGGAGGGAATTCCCTCATTGACGCGACTGGGGATTTTAACTGCGCTGTAGGATATAACTCTGGCACCGCTTATACAGGCTCCGAATCGAATAACATAGTTATTTCTAACGTAGGTGTGCTCGGCGAATCAAATGTACTCAGAATTGGTACACAAGGATCGGGAGCCGGCGAACAGAATATTTGCTATATTGCTGGAATCACTGGAGCAACTCCTGTTTCTGGTAATACACCTCAGGTCGTTCTCTGTGATAATACGGGGAATTTAACACCTATTTCATCTGGCACTTCTGGTTTTGTACTTACCAGTAACGGATCTGCAACTCCTTCTTTTCAGGCCCCTTCTTCAGGAGGAACTGTATGGAATGTAATTTCGGCTAGTCAAACTCTTGCGGTCAATAATGGTTACATTTGTGTGTCTCCTGGAGGCGCTTTAGCATTAGCATTGCCTGCCACATCTGCTGTTGGCAATATCATTGAAGTAGTCCTTAATGGAGCGACATCCTGGCAGATTACACAGGCAGCTGGACAAGAGATTTTTATCGCTAACACTCATACGACTATTGGCGCGGGAGGATCATTGACTTCTACTGCTCAAGGTGATGCAGTTCGTCTCGTATGTTCAGTAGCAAATACAACTTGGATTGCGGTAAGTGGATTTATCGGAAACTTAACAGTAGTATAGGAAATGGGAACGATCAATTGCTGCGATTATGTTCCGGTTCAATACAACATCATCACCGGTGGCTCGAGTGGTACGATCAATAATGTTTCTCCTGGCACTTCTGGTCAGGTTTTAACAAGCAATGGAGCCTCTTCTCAACCTACTTTTCAGACTCCACCCACTGCACTAACTGCCGTTAATGTTCAAACATTTACTTCTAGTGGTACTTATACCCCCACATCTGGAATGGCTTACTGTGTTGTGCAAGTCGTAGGTGGTGGCGGAGGAAGCGGTGGCACTGCTGCTACCGGGGCAGGACAAAATACTGCTTCAGGAGCAGGTGGTGCCGGTGGATATGCCAGAGGTCTATTCTCTGCGGCAACGATTGGAGCTTCTCAAAGTGTAACTATCGGAGCCGCTGGATTGGCTGGAACTAGTGGAAATAATGCTGGAGGTAGTGGCGGCACTACAAGTCTAGGAGCTCTTATTTCTGCCACAGGTGGTGGTGGAGGCCAAGGAGCAGCTGCCTTTGCCGCTGGAAGCGGAGGAGGGTCGGCAGGGGGTGCCGGAGGCGTTGGGACCGGGGGAGATTTCCAAACAGATGGAGGAGCCGGCGGTCCCTCTTATGTTTATTCTGGAAATTTTGGGATTGGGGGATTTGGAGGTTGTTCATTTTTTGGTGGAGGAGCTGCTGCTAATCAGACTAATGCTGGAACAGCGGGCCAATCTTATGGAGGAGGAGCTTCTGCCCCATTTAGCGGAGCCAGTGCTGCAGCAAAACCGGGTCAAGCAGGATTTGCCGGGATTGTAGTGATTACGGAATACATCACTTAAGGGAAATGAAATGTCGACAATCAACTCATGTGATTATGCTCCAGTTCAGTACAACACTCTGACCGGTGGTGCGAATGGTACTATTACTAACGTTTCTCCTGGAACTTCCGGCCAAGTTTTAACCAGTAATGGGCCAACTTCTCAACCCACTTTTAAGACTCTCGCAGCATTAACTACAGTTAATACGCAAACTTTCACCTCTAGCGGCACTTATACTCCTACAGCGGGAATGTCTTACTGTATTGTTGAAGTAGTGGGAGGAGGGGGAGGAAGTGGTGGCACTGCTGCGACAAATGCTGGACAAGGAGCCGCGGCCGCTGGAGGAGGGGCTGGTGGTTATGCCAGAGGTCTATTCTCTGCAGCGACCATTGGAGCTTCTCAGGTTGTAACTATCGGAGCGGGTGGATTAGCTGCAACAGCTGGAGCCAATACCGGGGGTACAGGTGGTACTACAAGTCTAGGAGCGTTAATTTCTGCTACAGGAGGCATTGGAGGAGCCGGAGGAGGAGCGGCTACTAGCAGTCCTCTTCAAGGAAATGCAGCGCCTGGCGGAGTCGGCGGAGCAGGTAGTGGCGGAAGTTTTCAGACGAAGGGAGCAGGAGGAGGAGCTTCTGCTTACATTGGATTTATTTTCGACACTGGAGGATTTGGGGGTTCTTCTTTCTTCGGTGGAGGAGGCGGTGCTGCTCAAAATAATGCTGGAACAGCGGGCCAATCCTATGGAGGTGGCGCAGCCGGTCCCTATAGTGGAATCAGTACAGGAGCTCGAGCTGGACAAGCTGGATTTCCTGGAATTATTGTAATCACGGAATTTATCACTTAAGGAAAATGGAATGCCTACAATTAATTCATGTGATTATTCTCCGGTTCAATATAACACCATTACCGGTGGAGCAAATGGGCAGATCAATAATGTCTCTCCAGGAACATCCGGTCAGGTTTTAACCAGTAACGGGTCATCTTCTCAACCTACTTTTCAAACCCCTTTTCTCGGAATTCCTACTAACATTCAAGTTTTTACCTCTAGCGGCACTTACACTCCTACAGCGGGGATGGCTAACTGCTATGTTGAAGTAGTGGGAGGTGGAGGAGGCAGCGGGGGAACTGCCGCCACAGCAGCTGGGCAAGGAGCATCAGCAGGAGGGGGTGGAGGAGGCGGTTATGCAGCTGGATTTTTCTCTGCAGCTACTATTGGAACTTCTCAAGTTGTAACTATTGGAGCCGGAGGGCTGGCCGCAACCGCTGGAAATAATACCGGAGGGACTGGAGGCACCACAAGTCTAGGAGCGTTAATTTCTGCTACAGGCGGTGCTGGAGGTCAAGGGGGTCCCTCTAATCCTGGTGGTGGTTCTTCTCCTGGTGGAGCTGGTGGAGCTGGCAGCGGAGGAAGTTTTCAGACCGTAGGAGAAGGTGGCGGCTCTTCATTAAATTATACACTTGTGATTAACGTGGCCGGATTTGGAGGTTCTTGTTTTTACGGAGGTGGTGCTCCTAATGCGCAAGTTACAGGCGGATTACCAGGCCAATCTTATGGTGGAGGAGCGTCTGGACCAGCGAGTGGGCAAAGTACAGCGGCTAAAGCTGGTCAAGCTGGAGCTGGCGGGGTGATTATTATTACAGAATATGTAGTGTAAAGGATATATGGCGAAAGAATCTAAGAAAGCACAAGAGAAAGTCAAAAAAGTAATGCATGAATGGAAAGAGGGAAAATTACATTCTGGATCGAAAAAAGGTCCCTCTGTTACTTCACAAAAACAAGCTGTTGCCATTGCTTTATCTGAGGCTAGGAAAAAAGGACTTAAAACTCCTAAGAAAAAGTGAGAGAGATGACCCAAGCAACGATGACTGTTATAGCAACAGTTGTTTTCTGTGTAATTCTGTTTCGCCTTTCG
>Ga0181537_10000439_pt1 | contig 39052 bp, 36 predicted proteins | sample PEATcosm2014_Bin_39_FD_119765 | JGI IMG/M metagenome (GOLD analysis project Ga0181537, IMG submission 119765) | Peatland microbial communities from MTU Mesocosm Facility, Houghton, MI, USA - PEATcosm2014_Bin23_10_metaG | ecosystem: Environmental > Terrestrial > Soil > Wetlands > Peat | place... | reverse complement strand
GCCTCGCCGCGGCTCTCGTCTTAGCAAGGTCGCGCCGCCGAATCGCGTAACTTCAGGGACGGGAGGGGACCTAATGCACGACATGTTTTCGCGGCGTGCGCTCATTGCGGGCGGCACTGCGGCTCTCGCCTCTACGGCGCTACCGCGTCCGTCACGCGCGGCCGATCCGCCGCTGCCCTCGACGGTAACGATCGCAATTCAACCTGGGCTCGGCTACGGCAACCTGCTCGTGATGAAATATCAGAAGGTTCTCGAGAAGAAATATCCGGGTACGACCTTCGATTGGCCGATCTTCACGAACGGCGATGCGATTCGCGACGGCATCATCTCGGGGACGATCGCAATCGGCTCAGGCGGATCTGGACCATTTCTTATCGGTTGGGACCGCGGCGTCGGTTATAAGCTGATCGGCGGGCTCAACTTGATGGATCTCTGGCTGGTGACGCGTAACCCGGCGATCAAAAGTCTCAAAGACCTCAAGCCGGGAATGAAAATCGGCATGCCGTCACCTGATGCGATTCAAGCGATCGCGCTACGCATGGGTTGCCAACAGCAGCTCGGCAATCCGAAAGCGCTCGATAACGACATCATTGCGATTCAACACCCGCTCGGCCTCGTCGCGCTGAAGAACGGACAACTCGACGCGCATCTGAGCTCGCCGCCATTCCAATTCGAAGAGGTTGCCGACGGCGGACGCGTCATCTTTCGCACGTGGCAAGCGACGGGGCGGATGACGTTCAATTGCGTGTACACGACGGACCCGTTCGCGAATAAGTATCCCGAGTTCGTCCGGTACTTCGCCGAGCAGCTCGGACGCGCCACCGATTACATTCATCATAGCCCGGGCGGGTACGCCGACATTCTCATGCAAGACTCGGGCGGGAAAGTTGCTGCCGGCCAGTATCTCGGCTGGCTGCGCGAACCAGGACTCGAATATTCAACCGTGCCGCATGGATTCGTCAAGGTCGCGACATTCATGAAAGAGATCGGCATGCTCAACAAAGCCCCCGCCTCGATCAAAGATCTCGAGTTGCCGCTCATGAACGGGGCCGGCGACTGAACGGCTCGGCTTCGGTCGTCGTTGCGCGCGACGTGACGATGACGTATCGCGAACGTACCGGGAAACGTGTCGTAGCGGTCGACAGCGTCTCGTTTGACATCGGGCGCGGCGAGAAGTTCGTCGTCATCGGTCCATCCGGTTGCGGAAAGACGACGTTGCTCAAGGCGATCGGTGGTTTCATGCGGCCGAGCGGCGGACGCCTGACGATCGAAGGACGCCCAATCGCATCGCCTGGGCCGGATCGCATGGTGGTTTTTCAAGATTTCGACCAGCTCTTTCCCTGGCGCACGGTTCGCGGCAACGTCGCGTACGCGCAGCGCGTTGCCAAGGGCGGAGTCTCAAAGGAAGCTGCACGCAAGCACGCCGACGCGGTGCTCGATCTCGTCGGCATCGGACACGCCGCCGACCGCTATCCGCATCAGCTCTCAGGCGGAATGAAGCAGCGCGCGGCGATCGCACGGGCGATCGCGCTCGAGCCGACGTTGCTGCTGCTGGACGAGCCGTTTGGCGCGCTCGATGCAATCACACGCACGAAGATGCAGCGCGAGCTGCTCGCAATTCACGAGCGCCTCGGGCTTTCGATCGTGCTGATCACGCATTCGATCGAAGAAGCCGCAGCGGTCGGCGATCGTGTGCTGGTTCTGACGCGTGGTCCGGGTCGCGTGCGTGAGATCGTCGACGTAAAATCGGCCGGGGCGAATGCCGTAACATATTTGCATCAACTACTCGACGAGGGCGCCGCAGCATGAGATTCCGTTGGACGAATCTCAACCCGACCTTGCGCCGCGCGATCCTCGTCGTCATGATCATCGTCGTTTGGCAGCTGTGGATCACTCTTGCTCACGTACCGCAGCTATTGTTCGCGGCGCCTTTGGACGTTGCGCAGACGTTCGTCACCGATATCGGCAACGGTTCGCTCGTCGGCGCGACCGTGCACACGCTCGAGATTCTCATCATCGGCATGGCGATCGGCGGCGCGATCGGCATCGTGCTTGCGGCGTTCGGCGTGCTGTCGAGCGTTGGACACGATTTGCTGCGCGTGCTGACCTCGGCATTCAATCCGTTGCCGGCAGTCGCCGTGCTGCCGCTTGCGATGCTCTGGTTCGGATTGACGCCGAATTCGATTATCTTCGTCGTTGCGCTCGCCGCAATTTGGCCGGTTGCGCTCAACACGGAGAGTGGTTTTCGCACGATTTCATCGACGTTGCGTATGGTCGCGCAAAATCTCGGCTTACGCGGTCCGCGCTTGGTTTTCGACGTGCTGCTGCCCGGAGCGTTACCGCAGATCATCACCGGCGCAAAAACGTCGTGGGCCTTTGGTTGGCGCACGGTCGTGGCGGCCGAGCTCGTCTTCGGTGTTGCGGGAGCAGCCGGCGGTCTCGGATGGTACATCAGCAACGCGCGCTATTATCTGCAAACGCCGGCAATGTTCGCGGGGCTCGTCACGATCTCGGTGCTGGGATTGTTGGTCGAAGCGCTCTTCAACGCGGTCGAATCGCGGACTGTCGTTCGCTGGGGAATGTCACTCGCGCCCGAAGCGCGTGAAGAAGCTCCCGCCGCTCTGGAAGAGGAAGCCGCGCGAGAGCTGGTCGCGCCCTAGGAGTCTGCCTAAGCGGGCCCGAACCGCGCCCGGTTTGGCAATGTTGGCTATAAAATGAAAATCGTTGTAAGCGTGAAGTTGGTGCCGGATACCAACGCTGATAAACGCATTGATCCTGGGACAAAACGTCTCGTCCGAACCGGCGTCGAGAACGTCCTCAATCCGTTCGATGAATATGCGATCGAGGCTGCATTACAGCTGCGCGAAAAGCGCAATGACGGCTCGACCGTGACGATCTTTACTATGGCGCCGGAGAGCGGCAAAGAGATCGTCCGCAAGGCGCTTGCGATGGGCGCCGACGATGCCGTCATGTTGAGCGACGCAAAGCTCGAAGGCTCGGACGTTGCTGGGACCGCGCACGCCATGTCCGCCGCTTTGAAGAAGACCGGATTCGACTTGATCTTGTGCGGTACGCAATCGACCGACGCAACGACGGGCGAGGTTCCGGGTTTTCTGGCCGAGCTGCTCGGCGTGCCGGGTCTGACGTACATCCGGAAAATCGAATCGGATGGGACGACGATCAATGCGCAACGCGAAACCGATACGGGCTATATCGACGTCAGCGTTTCGACGCCGGCACTGATTTCGGTGACGAAAGCCATCAACGAACCGCGTTACCCGTCACTCAAGGGCATCATGGGAGCGAAGAAAAAGGAAATTAAAATTCTCTCGCTCCCCGACGTTGAATTCGCGCGCGCTGCGGGCACCGACGGTGCAAAGACCGAGGTGCTCGAGCTTGCGACGCCGCCCACGCGGCAGAAGGGCCGTGTCGTCACGGCTGCCGACGGTGCTGAAGGCGCAAGCGCGATCTTCGATTTTCTCAAGGAAAAGAAGCTGCTCTGATGCGCGACGTCATCGTTTTTATCGAACAGCGCGCCGGAACGCCGCGCCGCGTATCGTTCGAGCTTGCGACCAAGGCACAAGACTTGGCGACAGCATTGGGCGGCAAGACGCACGGCGTCGTAGCGGGTGCCGGTGCAGCTCAAGCTGCTGAGGCAACAAAGCCCTATGGACTCGGCACGCTGCACGTAGCCGACGGCGGCGCGACCGCGGAGTATTTGATCGATCCGCTCGTCGACGCGCTCGAAGCCGTCGCAAAGGCAGCGGGGCCGTCGCTTATCCTGGTTCCGAACACAATGATCGGACGCGACGTAGGGAGCCGCGTTGCCGCGCGCCTGGATGCGGGAATCACGTCGGACGCGATCGACGTTACCGTATCGAATGGCAAAGTCTCGACGGTTTCGCCGAAGCTGGGCGGTCTGACGATAACAACCTGCGCTTTCAAGAACACCGAGTACGGCGTCGTCAGCGTGCGGCCCAACGTGTTCGCGGCAAAAGCCGGTACAACGGCGACCGCAAGCATCGAGACGACGGCGCTTCCACCTAAGACGTACGCGATGAAGATCGGTTCTGAAGTCGAGGAAGCGGCGCCTGAATTAGGCGTCGAGGAAGCCTCAATCGTCGTTTCCGGCGGCCGTGGCCTCGGCGGCCCGGAGCCTTTCACTACCCTCATCAAGCCGCTGGCGGACGCGCTTGGAGGAGCGGTGGGTGCTTCCCGTGCGGCGGTCGATGCTGGTTGGATTCCGCACGCGCACCAGGTGGGACAGACCGGTAAGACGATTAGTCCTTCCTTGTATATTGCCGTGGGCATCTCGGGCGCGATCCAACACAAAGTGGGCATGCGCACGGCTGGTACTATCGTCGCTGTCAATAAAGACGCGAATGTTCCGATTGCGGATTTTGCCGACTTGCTGGTCGTCGGCGATCTTTTTCAAATTATCCCCGAGCTGACCAAGCGCGTCGAGGCTGAAAAGAGACATTGAGATTCGTCTTTGCGTTCGTTGCCGTCGTGGCAATCGTCGCGGCGTTCATGAGCGCGCCGTCGCCCGGCGTCGCCGCTGGTAAGGCCTCTCCCTCGCCTTCGCCGTCCACCTCTCCGACGGCGACGCCCGAACCACCCGACGTTGCGATCCCGCATCTGCAAGCGCGGCTCAAGATCAATCCGGCCGATCGTGATGCGCTCATTCAGCTTGCCGGCAACTATCTGCAGATCAATCGTCCGGATATGGCGCAACAAGTTGCGCAGCGTCTCTTGCAGCTGGGTACGAAGACCGGACAGGTCTACTATCTCAGCGGTTATTCGAATCTGCTTTTGAACCGGTTGCCGCAAGCCACCGCGGATCTGGAAAACGCGTCGAACCAGGAACCGACGAACCTCAGCATCCTCTCGACGCTGGCTGATTCCTATACGCGCCAAAACCGTTTTGCCGACGCCGACCGTGTCGCGAAGCGTGCCCTTACCTTCAACAAAGACGACAAATCTGCGTACGAGATGTACGGCGGCGTTCTCGAGGGCGAGAACAAGTTCGATGATGCGCGCGTGCAGTACGACATCGCTGCCAAGATGGATCCGAAAGATCCGGCGCCTGTGCTGCTGGAAGCCCGCTCGTACCTCAAGCAGAACGCGATCGCGCTGGCCGGGCCAATTTTCGATCGGGCGCTCGCGATCGATCCGAAGAACATCGATGCGTTGAATGGTAAGGCGCAAACGCTCGCCGCACAGCACGACGTTAAGGGTGCGATCGCGACCTTCGAAAAGATTCGCGTGCTGCTGCCGTCTACCGATGAAAAGGCCAGTGTCTCAGTCGACGAAGCTCGCATCTACGCCGACGAGAAGATGAACGACTTGGCCGTCCAGACGTTCAAGGACGGACTCGCGCAGTATCCGAGCGTGGCCTCGCTTCACGTTGCGTACGGCGATTATCTCGCGGGGCAAAAAGACTTCGACGGCGCCGCGGTCGAGTGGCAGGCTGCGCTCGGCCCGAATCGCGACAATCGCGATGCGCTGGGTCGCCTCGGAACGTACTATGCCGAGAAGAAAGACTACGTGAAGGCCGCGGACTCCCTCAAACGTCTGACGGAGATTTCACCCAACGACCCGCGCGGCTGGAGCGTTCTGGGCAGCGTGTATGCGTCACAAACCAATTGGAAGGACGCGCACGACGCGTTCCGCCACGCGTACGATCTGACGCGGGCGCCCGACGTGCTCAAAGCCGTCGGTCAAACCGATCTCAACTTGCACAACTACAAAGAAGCGCAACAGATCTTCGAGGCGATCGAGAAAAACGGCGGCGAATACGTCAAGCAAGATCCGAGCGTAATCTTCATGCTTGGGCAGTCGTATCAAAAACAAGGTCTCAAGCCCCAAGCGAAGAGCGCGTACCAGCGGTTCCTGTCCTATCTCAAGCCGGGGACCGAGGCGTATAGCCAAGTGCAGAAGATCATTCAAGACATCGACAAGCCCGCGCCGCAGAAGAAACAGGGATAAAGAACGGCCGATGCTCATCGTCGGCGATGAGCGCTGCAGCGCGCATCTCGAAGGAATAGCCCACCCCGAGTCGCCGGCACGTTTGCTCACGTTGCTGCGCCACCTCGAACGTACTGGGCTTAGCGCGGAGCGGCGGGAAGCACGCGATGCGACTCGTGACGAGCTCACGCTCGTCCATCCGGCCGGATATGTCGATCTCGTGCACGACGAGATCGAACGCTTACAGGCGAGCGTTCCCGCGGCGTACTTGTCGACGGGCGATACGATCATCGATCACGCGTCGTGGGGCGCCGCAGTCCGTGCCGCGGGGGCAACGCTGACTGCGCTGGACGCAGCGGTCAGCGAGAATCGTGCGGCCTTCGCGGTCGTTCGTCCGCCCGGGCATCATGCCGAGCCGCGCCGCGGCATGGGATTTTGCTTGTTCAACAACGCGGGAATCGCCGCGCGCGCGTTTGTGTCGAAAACCGGTGGGCGCGCGCTCGTGATCGACTTCGATTATCACCATGGTAACGGGACCGAAGCGCTCGTAGGCGGGGGCGTCTCGTACGTCTCGACGCACGCGTCACCAGCGTACCCGGGGACGGGCTCAGGCCGCGACAATCGCGTCGACGCAAATGGCACGCTCATCGACTTCCCGCTTGGGCTCAGCTACGAGAGCGAAGGGTTCGTGGCGCTCTGGCAACAGACGTTGCAGCGCTTGTGCGCGCGCATCAAGCCCGACATGCTGGTCGTGAGCGCCGGTTATGATTTTGCGGCCGGCGACCCGGTCGGCGATCTTGGCGTCGACATCGGCGTTTCGGGCGCACTCGGCGCGTGCTTCCGCGAGATTGCAGACGAATATTGCAAGGGACGCGCCGTCTTTGTCTTGGAAGGCGGCTACGATCTCGGTTTGTTGTGCGAAGGCGTCGAGCAAACGATTCGCGGGTACGACGCCGGCGCATCGAATCTCGGCGAGGCCTCCGGCGAAGCGATTCAGCAGCAGCAGCGCGACGCGCTGGAGCGCGCGTTACAATGAAGTTCGCTGCGCTGATCGCGCGCCTCATCGTCGGCGGCACGCTGCTGGCTGCGGGAATCCTCAAGATAGGCCACTTCGACGCGTTAGCGAGCACGATCGCGTCCTACCGTATCCCATTTCTTGCGCCGGCCGTCATCGCGCCGATCTCGGTCGCGATTCCGCTCATCGAAGTGCTGCTCGGCGCATACATTCTGATCGGACTCTATACGCGTGTGATGAGCGCGCTTGCGCTGTGCGAGTTCGTGGTATTTGCCGCAGCGGTTGCCTCGGTCGTTATGCGCGGCATTTCGGCGTCATGCGGGTGTTTCGGGCCCGGCGATACGCGGCCGGCTTCCTGGGTCGAGGTCGCGCGCGATCTCGGACTGGCTGCGCTGGCCGCATTTCTCTGGTGGCGCGGCCCCGGGGTCCTCGCACTCGATTCGCGAATGAACGAAAGCTCCTAACATGAGGAAATCAAACATCAAAACAATGGCAATAACGTTCTTGCGAGGCCGGCGAAATAATCTTGGCATAAATGAAATGGTGATGGGCCGAGCGCAAATGGGGGCCCCACGCGTTAGCGTGGGGGGCGCGGAGCCTGGGGCGGAGCGCCTTTAAAATGAGCAAAAGATCAATAATCGCGCCGGCGCAAGTCAACCGGCGAGCGCAACGCAACCGCCTATTCTTGTATACGACCCTGGGGCTCGTCGTCGTCATCATCATCGCGGTCGTCGCGTTTTATTCGCGCGTACCGCAATCCGCGACGTCCGCGCCGATCCAATCCGGCATCAAGGTCGGGCAGACGGCGCCAGAGTTCAACGTCTCAACGACCGATGGACCGTTCGATCTCAAGACGGCGGAGAGCGCGGGGAAGCCCGTGTTTCTCGAGATCTTTGCGACGTGGTGTCCGCATTGCCAGCACGAAGTGCCGACCCTCGATGCGCTCCACAAGAAGTATGGCGATCGAATGGACTTCGTCGGCGTCTCCGGCAGCCCGTATGGAATGGACGACCAGTCACCGTCGTCGCAGTTGGACGTCGTCAACTTTGAAAAGACGTTCGGCGTGACGTATCCGATCGCGTACGATCCTTCGCTTGACGTCGCGAGCAAATATATGCTCGACGGCTATCCTTCGCTCGTCATCATCGACAAGACCGGTAAGGTCGCGTATCTTGCCAGCGGCGAAATCAGCGGCAAGACGCTGACGACGGAGATCAACAAAGCGCTCAAGTGATCGACCGGGTGCTCTTTTCGCTGAACGGTGATCCCGATCCAAGCGAGACGCAAGATTGGCGTGAGGCCATCGAATCCATCATTCGAACGGGCGGCGCGGAGCGTGCTGCATTCGTGCTCGGTCACACGCTCGAACACGCCAATCGTTTGGGTGTGGCGTTGCGCTCGGGGCGCACGGCATATCGCAACACGATTTCGCCGCGGAGGCAGCCGCCATATCCGGGCGATCTGCAGCTCGAGAGCCGTATCACGGGGCTCATTCGCTGGAACGCGCTGGCCATGGTCGTGCGCGCAAATCAGCAACATCCGGAGCTGGGCGGACACATTGCGACGTACGCGTCGATTGCGGAACTGTTCGAAACAGGATTCAACCATTTTTTCCACGCGGGACGCGACGGCGATCTTGTGTTCTTCCAACCGCACGCGGCTCCGGGGATTTATGCACGCGCGTTTTTGGAAGGACGGCTGAGCGAAGAAAATCTCGAGCACTTTCGCCGCGAGACCTCGGGTAAAGGGCTCTCGTCGTACTGCCACACCTATCTCATGCCGCGCTTCTGGCAGTTCCCGAACGCCTCGATGGGACTGGGTCCGCTAAACGCGATCTATCAAGCGCGCTTCATGCGCTATCTCGAAAATCGCGGGATCATCGCGCCGACTGACCGGCGCGTTTGGGCGTTCATCGGCGATGGAGAGATGGACGAGCCTGAGAGCCTCGGCGGTCTCTCGATCGCGGCCCGCGAGCAGCTCGACAATCTCGTGTTCGTCGTCAATTGTAATTTGCAACGGCTCGACGGACCCGTGCGCGGCAACGGCTCGATCGTGCAAGAGCTCGAGGGACTGTTCAACGGCTACGGCTGGAACGTCATCAAGGTGCTCTGGGGCTCGGATTGGGATCAGATTTTCGCGCGCGACAAGAACGATGTGCTGCTTCGCCGCTTCGAAGAGACCGTCGACGGCCAGATGCAAACGTACGCCGCGACCGACGCGCGCTTCAACCGCGAACATTTCTTCAACAAGTATCCGGAGCTCGCAGCCCTCGTTGCCGACTTGTCTGACGAGCAGCTCGACAATCTGCATCGCGGTGGTCACGATCCCGTGAAGATCTACGCTGCGTACGACGCAGCCACGAAGACGCGCGGCCGTCCGACAGTCATCTTGGCGCAGACCAAGAAGGGCTTCGGAATGGGGCGCTGGGGGCAAGGCAAGATGACGGCCCATCAGCGCAAGAAGTTCGAATACGAAGCGCTCGTCGAATTTCGCGATCACTTCGACTTGCCGCTCAGCGAAGAAGATCTGCGCGGGCTGCGGTTCTTCCGTCCGCCCGACGATTCCGCGGAGATGCAATACCTGCGTGCGTGTCGCGAGCGCCTCGGCGGATATCTGCCGGCGCGCGACCCGTCGGCGCCCATCGTGCAGGTCCCACAGCTTGACGCATTTGATTCGCTCATCAACGGCAGCGGTGAGCGCGAGCTGTCGACGACGATGTCGTTCGTTCAGCTGCTGCGTGCGCTGCTGCGCGATGCCGAGCTTCGCGAGCGGATCGTTCCAATCGTCGCCGACGAAGCGCGGACGTTTGGGATGGAGGCGCTCTTTCGGCAAGTCGGCATCTACGCGCCGTTCGGGCAGCTTTACGATCCGGAAGACAAAGACCAGCTTTCGTATTATAAGGAAGCGCGCGAAGGACAGATTCTCGAGGAAGGGATCACTGAGGCCGGTGCTCTCTCGTCCTGGATCGCCGCGGCGACGAGCTATGCGGTGCACGGGCAGCCGATGCTGCCGTTTTATATCTTTTACTCGATGTTCGGCTTCCAGCGTGTCGGCGATCTCGTGTGGGCCGCCGCTGATTCACGTTCGCGCGGATTCCTGATCGGCGCGACCTCCGGCCGCACGACGCTCTCCGGCGAAGGCTTGCAGCATCAGGACGGCAGCAGTCATCTCATCGCGTCGACGGTGCCGACCTGCAAGGCGTACGATCCGGCCTTTGCGTACGAGCTCGCCGTCATCGTCCGCGACGGGATGCGGCGAATGCTCGAAGCGCAGGAAGACGTCTTCTATTACGTCACCGTCACGAACGAGAACTATGCCCATCCGGCGCTCCCTCCGCATACCGAAGAAGGCATTTTGCGCGGGATGTATTTGCTGCGAGCGGTCGACGCGGCGAAAGCGCAGATTCTGGCGAGCGGTCCGATGTTGCGGCAAGCACTGCTCGCCGCCGATCAGCTGCAGCGTGACGGAATTCCGGTTACCGTATGGAGCGTAACGAGTTGGACGGAGCTGCGCTGGGACGGGATACGAAAAAGCCGAGAAAATCGCGAGCAACCGTGGATAACCGCATCGCTCGGGGCCACCGACGGTCCGATCTTCGGCGTGAGCGACTACGTCAGCGCACTCCCCGACCTCGTGCGACCCTGGATTCCCGTTGGGAAAAAATTTGTGGCGCTCGGCACAGACGGCTTCGGTATGAGCGACACGCGCGCAGCATTGCGTGATTATTTCGGCGTCAGTGCGAACGCAATTGCAGAACGCGTGCGTTCAGAGATCCTCTAAGTCCTTCGTCGTCATCGGCGGAGGAGCCGCGGGTTTGGCAGCAGCCCGCGCGCTGTCGCGCGCCGGTCAGAGTGCGACGTTACTCGAGGCGCGCGATCGTCTCGGCGGCAGAATGTACACGCGAACGATTCCAGGCCTGGCTGCTCCCGTCGAGCTCGGCGCCGAATTCATTCACGGCAGCCCGCAGATTACGTTCGATCTGCTGCACGATGCCGGCGCGACGAACGTCGACGTCGCCGAAGGAAACTTTGAGCGTCGCGGTGGCCGGCTGGTCGCGGGCGTTGATCGCTTCGATGTTGCCCATCGGATCATCGAGCGTGCCGGCAACCTGGGGACCGACGTCAGCGTCGATGCGTTCTTGCAACAGATTGCGGGCGAGCATGACCTCGATGAAGCGGCCCGCTGGTTTCGGATCTTAGTCGAAGGCTATGATGCAGCCGACCCGGCGCGTGCGAGCCTCAAAGAAATCATCGCCGAATGGAACGGACCGACGCTCACCGGATCGACGCGTCCGCTCGGCGGATATGGCCCCCTCGTCGATGCGCTCGTGCGCTCGATCGATCCGGCTCGCGTCGACATTCGCTTGCAGAGCGTCGTCGAAGAGATCGCGTGGAAGCCGGGCGCAGTCGTCGTTTCCGGACAGATGAATGGCGAGCGCTTCTCGCTCGAAGCACGCGGCGCCATCGTGACTGTCCCGGTCACGTTGCTCTCGCAGATCCGTTTCTCGCCGCCGATTACGCAGAAGACGCGCGCGCTCGAGGCAATCGCGATGGGGAGCGTCGTGAAAGTCGTGATGCATTTTCGGACGAGCTGGTGGGAAGAGCTCCACGAAGACGTTCGCGACGGCGCATTCTTTCACAATCGCGACGCAGATTTTCCCACGTTTTGGACGCAGCTGCCCGTGCGCGTGCCGCTCATGACTGCGTGGGCAGGCGGAACGCGCGCCGAGCGTCTCGAGGGACTCGGTGAGGCCGAACTCGTACGCCGCGCGCTCGAATCGCTCGAGTCGACGTTCGGCGTGCGGGCTGTCGACGTGGAGCTTGAATCCGCCCTCGCGCACGATTGGGGCGTCGATCCATTTGCGCGGGGAGCCTATAGTTACGTGCGCGTCGGCGGCAGTGGGTCGCGCGAGACGCTCGCGTTACCAATCGACGCAACGCTGTTCTTTGCGGGTGAAGCGACGTCGCACGATGCGCCGGGCACGGTCTCCGGAGCGCTCGAGAGCGGCGAACGCGCGGCGCGCGAGGCCTGCTTGTTCGTACCCTAAGGCGGACTTCTTAACTGGGACTTGAAGAATCTTAAGACCCTTGGTCGGTGTGAACGAGGGTTGACATGGTCGCAATCAATGCTAAATGCCCCCGATCTCGATAACAGCGGTAAGTTAGCTAAGCGGCTTCCGGACGCGGGGAAGCTCCTGCGTGAGTTGGAGGCTAAATTTCGCCTGTCGAGCGACGCGCGCGAGCGCGCACTCCTCGCGGATTGGATCGTTCCGGAGTACATAACGTACGGCGATGCGGAACGCGCAGCGGACGTACTCGATCGCGTTGCAGAGATCGATGATCCGGAGATCGCATCGCGCATCGCGGCGCTTCGCGCCGAAGTTCAAGCCATGCAAGGGCGCGATCCGGAACCGGCGATTCGTCATGCCCTGAGCTTCGTTGATAGCGTCAAACCTGAAATCGGAGCCCTGCTGAAGCACCGAGTCGGCCTCGCTTACTTTTTTGCGCGTCAGCCGAATGCGGCCGAAGAGCACTCATTGCAAGCGCTCTGGCTCGCCGACGTTCATGGGTTGCGCCGCCTCGCCTCGCGAACCGCCAGCGTCCTTTACGCCGTCCACTACATGCTGACCGGTGACATGCAAGCGGCGTTGTATTACGCCGAAGTAGCGACCGTCGAGGCAGCGGCCGCGGGCGATGCGATGTTCCGGCGTCAATTTTTGATCGCGCAGTTCGATCTCTCAGTCACGTTTGCCGCGTGGGATCGTGCGAAGTCCCTTCTCGAGATGCTGCGAAGAGATCGCTGGTACGACACGTATTCTGCAAGTGTCACCGCGCGAGTCGGTACGGTCATCCTGCACGGCCACGCCGGCGATTACAACGCTATGAAAGGGGCTGCAGATAGCCTGCTCGAGAGCGCTACGTCAGGCCCCGACACGTCCCTTGGGCTTGCGCTCCGCGCGCTTGCGTTGGCCGCCGGCGGCGAGGACGACGAAGCCGGCAAATCGGCGCGGCGCGCGCTAAGCCTCAGTCGTGAGCAAGCCCTCTCGGAGCTTGGCGCACAGACGGTGCGCCGGCGCCTCGCAGCGGTCTTAGCTGCCTATGTTTGCGTCCTCATCGGCGACGTCCACCGCGGGACCCGAGCGCTCCAGACGCGTGCGAAATGGTCGGGCGATATCGGCGCGCTCGCTCGAGCCTTGCTCGTTTCGTTGCGGTCGGACACGATCGATATCGAAGATCCGACCTTGCAAACGATGCGCGGATTGGCAGAGTTGGCGAGCGGCGTTCGGAAAGTACGCCTCAATCGCGTCGCGCGGATTCCCGAGCGAATTCGGACCCTCACGCACACGGAACTCACGCTCCTCCGGGCGACGGCCACCGGCAAGACTAATGGCGAAATCGCGAGAGAACGAGGAGTTACGCGCAACGCAGTCGAGCGCCGGCTCATGAGAGCGTACGAAAAGCTCGGCGTCAGGAACCGGACCGAAGCAATAGCAAAACTGGCCGAAACCTAGGCCAGGCCTTGATTGGCGGTGCATGATCAGTAGCTCCTGATCACGTCCGCGCTCGTTTCTTGGCATGATCACCTCGCACTCCAAGCTTTGCGAGGTTTTCCAAATGCTGTTAATGAGCTTCACGTCCGTCTTTCATGCGTTCTTTGCGGTCGCCATTCACGTCGTGCGGCATATCCAGAGCTGCAGTCCCGTTATGCCGGGATCTTGCTAACGAGCGTGGTTTCGACCCCAATACTTTCGCTGCTCGCGTCATCCGCGTTCGGCGAAGCACTCCTCTTCCTCGCAACCAGCAGCCCAATCCGAATCACCGATCGGCGCATCGCGCTGGTTCGTGAGCTCTCGCGGGTCGAGATTCGACGCGAGCTCGGCCTCGAGCAAGGGCAGCACGTTCCGGAGCGCCTGCTCGCTCGCGAGCGCGCAAGCGTTCTTACCGAGCTTCGACGAGCAGCAGAGTTTGGGACAATGGTTGCCGTTCAACGGTATCGTGTCGGCACGGTCGTCCCGCGCGCCGTCGGCGGTACGGCTGCATAACGCCGTCCTTCCCGGGCACTAGCGGAGCTCGCCCAGGGCTGGGCGCGCTCCTGCCCGCGCTCCAGCGTCTCAACCAAGCGGCTGCGGCTCTAGGGGACGATATACCCTGGAGTGAATAGGCCGGTCTCGATGGGCACCGTCGTCGTCATCGCAGACAACACCGCAAACTTGCACGCATACGAATACAATCTCAAGCAGATTTCGAACGTGCACGTTTTGACGTTTGTTTCTCCTGCAACGGCCGTCAAACAAGCCGGCGAACTCGATTCCGACGTGCTGGTCGTCGATTTCAGAATGCCCGATCCGCGCGGCCTCGATTTCGTCGATCAGTTTCGCCGGCGCGCGCGGGGTGATGTTCCGGTCGTCATGGTCACCGATCCCGACGAGAACGAGCTGCGCATGCACGCGTTGCGCATCGGGATCGACGACGTCGTCAAGAAGCCGATCGACGCGCTCGCGCTTGCCGATCGCGTGCAACGGATGCTCAAGTTGCGCGAGCGCTCGCGCAAACTCGCTGACAAGGCCGCCTCACTCGAAGAAGAAGTCGCACGTTCGACGCGCAACATTCGACAACGCGAACTCGAGACGATTCACCGCTTGACACGCGCTGCGCAGCATCGCGCCAAAGAGAGCCGCAATCACGTCGTGCGCATGGGCCATTATGCGCATTTGCTCGCGAAAGCGATCGGGACCGACGTCAACACGCAAGAATTGATCTTCCGCGCGGCGCCGATGTACGACATCGGAAAGGTTGCCGTCTCGGATCGCATCCTCCTCAAGCGCGGCCCGCTGTCGCCGGCCGAGCGCGAGATCATCAAAACGCACACTGTCGCCGGCAACGACATTTTGCGCGACAGTGAGTCGTCGCTCATTCAGCTCGCCGGGCAGATCGCACTTTCGCATCACGAGAAATACGACGGTACGGGTTATCCTGACGGCCTCTCGCGTGAGGCGATTCCGCTCGCGGCGCGGATTTGCGCGATCGGCGACGTGTTCGATGCGCTGCTCGCTGCGCGCCCATATAAACAGCCGTGGTCGCTTCCGGACACGATTCAAACGCTGCGCCGCGGACGCGGCTCCCACTTCGATCCACATCTACTCGACGCGTTTCTGGATATAATGCCGAAGATCCAAGAGATTCGCACCGAGTTCCCGGACAACGAACAAGCCGCCTAAGCCTGAATGCTCCCGAGATAGCGTTCCGCGAGCGCTTCGGACTCGGCAAGTACGGACGGAGGGCCCTCTTCAATGATTCTGCCGCCGTCGATCAGATACGCACGGCGAGCGATCGGCGCAACCCAGGTGACGTTTTGCTCCGCGATCATGACCGGCAAGCCTTCGTCGCGAAGCGTCGCAACGATCTTTGCAAGCTCGTCGACGATCGTTGGTGCGAGACCGATCGATGGTTCGTCGAGCAAGAGCAGCTTCGGCCGGCGCATCAATACTTTTGCGATCGCGAGCATCTGACGTTCGCCGCCGCTCAAGCTTCCGCCGAGCGATGTGCGGCGTTCGGCCAGACGCGGGAAACGCGTCATCATCTCTTCGACGCGCTCGGCATACTGGCGCTTCGATAGGCGAATGCCAAACGTCGCGAGCTGTAAGTTGTCGTCGACGGATTGGCGCGCAATGATCGCACGTTGTTGCGGGACGAGTCCGATGCCGGCAGCAACGATGCGATCCATGCTCAGCCCGCGAATCGAGCGCCCGTTCCACACGACATCGCCGCCGCGCGGACGCGGATCGCCGAGGATCGTGTTCAGGAGCGTCGTTTTCCCGGCGCCGTTGCGGCCCAAGAGCGCGACGATCTCGCCGGTGCCCACGTGCAGGCTCGCATCGCGAATAATGGTCGTGCTGCCGTAGCCCGACGTCAACTCGCGCACCTCGAGGATACGCGTTACTTCGCCCACCTCCGGCTCGATGGGGGCCGGGGCTGCCCGCTCGCCATGATGTGGACCGAGATACGACGCGACGACCGCTTCGTTCACGCGAATCTGCGCCGGCGTGCCGGTCGCGATCCGCGAGCCTTCATGCATCGCGGTGACCGTGTTGCACGATCCGAATACGAACGGCACGTTGTGCTCAACCAGCAAGATCGTCACGCCACGCTCGTCGCAAACCGCACGAAGCATCGCTGCAAGCCGCGCGATTTCGGCCCCCGTGAGTCCCGCCGTCGGCTCGTCGAGCAAGAGAATGCGCGGCTCGCTCATCAGCGTCCGCGCAACTTCGATTTGACGAAGTGCGCCGAAGGCAAGGCGCTTCGCCGATTCGTTCGGGTCGCGGTCGTAGCCGACCGCGCGCAACAGATCGATCGCGCGCGCGGTGTGATCGCGCTCCTCGGAAAGCGCTAGGGGTGTGCTGAGCGCGCCGTTGATCAGTCCCGCTTTGCTCTGAGCGTGCGCGCCGACGAGAACGTTTTCGAGTGCGCTGAGATCGGTAAAGATGGCCGGCTTTTGGAACGTGCGGCCGATACCGTATTCAACCAACCTGCGTGGACGCGGATTGACGATCCGGCCGTCGACTTCGATTTCACCGCCTTGCCGCTGCACGACGCCGCACAACGTATTGATGGCTGTCGTCTTCCCCGCACCGTTCGGGCCAATGAGGCCGTGAATCTCGCCCTTCTCGATCGAGATCGTAAAGCGCTGGAGCGCGTGCACGCCGCCGAACGAAACGTCGACGTCGCGCATCTGCAGTATCGCTATCGCCCTAGCCTCGCTCGACCCCGGGTCATCAAATCGGAGATCGTTCCGGTGATGCCGTTCGGCGCTACGATCAAGACCAGCAGCAAAATCGCGCCGTAGAAGACCTCGCGATATTGTCCGATCGCGCGGAACGTCTCCGGCATTACGAAGAGGATGAACGGACCGACGACCGGACCGACGACGCTGGCCGTCATGCCGCCGACAACGACGTACGTCAAGTGTGCGACGGCCACGTTCAAGCTGTAGGCGCTCGGATTCGTGACGCCGAGTAGCAAGGCTTGATACGTGCCCGCCAGCGTCGCGAGCGCGCTCGAAACCGCGAAAGCGAGCGTCTTCATGCGAGGCACGTCGATGCCTTGAATTTCGGCCGCGATCGGCTCGTCTTTGATCGCGAGCCACGCGCGACCGATGCGCGAGCGCTGCACCTGACCCACAAGGACGATCATCAGGCCGGCAGTGAACGCGCTGATCGCGATCACGACGTCGAGCGTCACGTTCCCGATAATCGGAAGCGTCGAGATTGGTACGATCAAACCGTAACCGCCGCCGGTATAGTCGCCGCCTTCGTTCAAGATCACGAGAAAAACGTCAAGGAAGCCGAACGTCACCATTGCGAGATAAAAGCCGGCCAATCGTAAGGAAACGGTCCCCAGCACCCAGCCGATGCACCAGCCGGCAATCACCGAAATCGGAATCGATACGAGAATCGGAACGTGCGCCCGTAACATGATTGCGGTCGAGAGATTGGCGCCGATGCCGACGAACGCGGGGCTTGCAAGCGAAAGCAGCCCCGCGACGCCGAGCAGCAGATTCACGCCGAGCGTGATAATGACCAGAACCGCGAATTGCCCGAAGATAAAGCGCGGATAGGGCGGCAGCGTGAACTCGAACGCGATCGCAGCCAAGCCGAGCAACGTGCCATAGACGAGCGGCGAGCACGGAAAGCGCGGAAGGCTCTTCGTCAATGTGTTCGCAGCGTTACGGTTGAGAAGATGCCCTGCGGGCGCCAGATCAAGACGGCGACGAGCAGCGCGAAGGTTATTCCGTCACGCGCGACGCCGCCGACGCCGACCACTGCGTAGGTTTGCACGACGCCGAGGATGATGCCGCCGAAAAGTGCACCGAAGACGCTTTCGAATCCGCCCATCGCCGCTGCAATAAACGCCGGAAACAGCACGCCGGCGCCCATAGCAGGATAGACGCCCGTAATCGGTGCGAGCAGCATCCCCGCTAGCGCTGCGACGACGCCGCCGAGCGACCAGCTGAGCGCGAGCATGCGATTCACCGGTATCCCCGTGATCGCCGCGCGCACCGGATCTTCGGCGACGGCCCGCATCGCTTTTCCGTAGGTCGTGCGCCGGAACGTCCAATACAGCGCTCCGAAGACGATCATCGTCACCACCACGACCGTCACGCTGTTGATCGAGATGGTCGTCCCGCTTCCGAGCGAGACGTCACGGTCGCCGAATAACCATGGGACGGCGCGCATTGGATTGTCGGTGAATTTTAGTCGTGCCGCGGCTTGCATCAAGATCGAGATCGCGAGCGTTCCGATCACGATACTGATCTCGGGCGCGCGCCTCAAAAGTATGCGCGTGACGAAAAAGAACACAAGGCCGATCACTGCGCCAAGCGCGATCGGCCCGAGGATTTGCACCAGCGGCCCGGCCCCGCTCTGCGTCAGGAGCACGTAAGCGTACGCGCCGGCCATCAGCATCTCGCCTTGCGCGAAATTGACGACGCCCGTCGCGCGAAAGATTAGCGTCAGGCCGATCGCGACCAGAGCGTAAACCGCTCCGATCGCGATTCCGCCGACGAGTAGGTTCACGTACCGAAATTCTCGACGCGTGAATAGTCGCCGTTCCGCACGACGATCAGGACGCACTCACGGTTGCCCTTGTGATCGCCGTTTCTGAACGTGCGCGGAAGACCGACCGGGACTGCCCACGTGAAATACGCGTCTTTCCCCGCAGTCCAATTCCGAACGTGCTCGAGTCCGTCGATCATCTTGTCTTGGGTCGGATCGGGACCCGCACGGCGCAGGCCTTCAGCAAAGACGTAGAAATCCGCGTAACCGGCGAGCGAGAACGAGTTCGGCGTGTTGGGCGGCGGGTTCGGGAACGCTTTTGCGAAGCGCGTTTTCCAGTCACCCATCGGACCAGTCTTCTCGCCCATGAATTGCTCCGAGTTGATCCAGAGCGCGTAGAAGCCGTCTGCAGCAGAGCCGGCAAGTTTCGGCACGACCGTGTCACCGAAAACGGTATCGCCGAGGAGCTTGGACGTTATGCCGGCGCGCTTGAGCTGTGGAAGAAGCCGTCCGCCGTCCGCCGGAAGGCCGCACAGATACATCGCGTCAGGGTTCGCAGACTTTATCGCGCTGGCTTGCGCGGTAAAATCCGTGTCGCCGCTCTTGAACTTCTCTTGCAGAACGACTCTGATGCCTTGATCGGCGAGTCGCGGGATCATGAAAGGCAGTACGGTCGTGCAAAACGCTTCATCGCTCGAAAGAAAGCCGACCGTGTGCGCCTTGAACGTTTGCCCGAGGACTTTGGCAGCGTAGGCTGCGACGTCGGCGCGGACGACGGTCATGCCGCTGAAGACGTACGGACTGTAGTTTTGCAGCACGCGCGGATCGCTGGCGAGGGAGTCGTAGTAGAGGAACTTCGACTGCTGAATCAGCGGAATGACCGATGCCGTCGAGGTGCTCGTTCCACCGCCGAAGATCGCGAAAACTTTGTCCTGATCCATCAAACGCCGGACCGCGGAGATACCGCCTTCTGCCGTACCCGCATCATCTTCGTACACGACGTCGATGTGGCGTCCGTTGATGCCGCCGTGCGCGTTGATCTCGTCGACGGCCATCTGCGTGCCGGCTTTGAAGCCTTGGCCCACCGTGCTGGCCGGTCCGGTTAGCGAGACTTGCACGCCGACCAAAATGGCCTTGGCGCTCACGCCTTGCGCGCCGGCAGCGCGCGCCGGGACGTACGTCAGGCTTGCGATGAGCGCAGCGAGCGCGATCGACGCGAAAAAGCGATAACCCCTCATACCTTGACTCCTTTGGTTGCAGCCGAGTGAAGTTCGAAGAAACGCTCGGCATTGCGGTGGAAAACTTTCTCGAGGATTTCCGGTGCGTAGCCTTCCTTGGTCCAGTCGTCGACCAGACGCTCGTACGTGAACAGTGGGAAATCGGCGCCGAACATGACGCGGTCTTGTAAACGTCGTGCGATCTCGTGCTTGAGCGCAGGCGTGTGATATTTCGGCGACCAGCCGTGCAGCTCGTACCACACGTTCGGCTTGTGGATCATGATCGCAATCATCTCGTCTTGCCACGGCCAGGCCGGGCGCGCCGCAATGATCGTTAAACGCGGATGCGCTGCTGCAACTTCGTCGAGATGACGCGGATGCGTCGCGTCAAGCCGAATGCCGCCGCCGCCCGGAAGGCCTGCGCCGGCTCCCGTCGTGCCGACGAAGATGAGCGCCGGCGCGCCCGCCTCGATGCAGATCTCATAGAGCGGCTCCCACGCTGGGTCGCTGGCTGGGGTCGAGCCGGCGCTCGAAACAGCCAGCCCGCAGAATCCGGCTCCGGCGCGCAGGCAGCGCTCAAATTCCTTGCGCGCGCGCTTGCCGGACTTGGGATCGACGTGAATCCAATTCCCGATGATGCAATCCGGATACGTGCGCTGATATTCAAAAGTGTAGTCGTGGATTTCGCGCGCTTCGGCGCCGGTGAGCCCTTTGTCGAAGCCCAAATCCAGGATCACGCGTACGCCGCTAGCCCGGAAGTATTGGGCCTGCTCCTCTTCCGTATAATAGCGCGGCTTGGAGCGCCAGGTTTTCTCTTGCTGCGCAAGCTGTTCCGGGGTACGCAGCACGTAGCCGCGCTCTGTCCCCCAATGCGAATGCATGTCGATAAGCGTTGTCATCGTGCCGGCTCCTGTGCCTCGATCAAATCGCGCAGCCGTCCTTTTTGCACCTTACCGGTCGGCGTGCGCGGGAGAACGTCGACGAGCTCGAGCCGTTCGGGCACCTTGTACTTGGCGATCTGCGGCGCGAGAAACGCGCTCATCTCTTCGAATCCGAACGTTTGACCCGGACGGACGACGACACACGCGACGACTTGCTCGCCGGTGCGCGGATGCGGCGTGCCGATGACGGCGCAATCTGCGATGGCCGGGTGCTTGAAGAGCACTTCCTCGATCTCGCGCGGATAGATGTTGGCGCCGCCGCGAATGATCATCTCTTTCTTGCGGCCGACGATCTTGAGATAACCGTCGCCGTCGAGCACGCCGAGATCGCCGGTCTTGAACCACCCGTCCTTGGTGAACGCGCGCTCGTTCGCGGACGGGTTGTTGTAGTAGCCGGGGGTGACCGACGGGCCGATGTTTGCGATCTCGCCCGCGGTTCCGACGGGAACGTCTCGATCGTTGTCGTCGAGGATGCGCAGCGGAACTTCGGGGACTTGCCGGCCAACCAATCCGACGACGCGCTCCGGATCGTCGCTCATCAAGGTTTGCGCTTGCGAGCCGGTCTCGAGCATGCCGTACATCTCGAGCAACCGTCCGGCGATGTCGCGTTCTGCGCGCCGGATCACTTCGATCGGACACGACGCACCGCCGACCACGTACGCACGCAGCGAGCCCAGGTCGTACTTTTTCAAATCGGGATGATCGAGCATCGCGATCACGGCTGCAGGTGCGGACGCGAAGTGCGTGATCTTCTCGCGGTTGATGAGCTCCATCATCGCCCCGGCGTCGAAGCGGTCCATGAGCACGGCTTTGGCGCCCGCGAGAATCGATTGCACGATCAGCATCAGGCCCCAGTTCAAGCCCACCGGAAGAAAGATGAGCGTCGCACCGTCGGCATCGAGCAGCTGATTGTGGTTGCAAATGTAACATGCCGAGATCGTCGTGTTGTACGTGTGCTGCACGGCCTTCGGGTCGCCCGTCGTTCCGGACGTGAACGAAACGCGGCAGAGATCGTTACCATTAGGGCGTCGCGCACGCAGGGCGGCATCGTCGATGCGATGCGTCCGCTCAGCCAAAAACGCGCGCAGATCGAACGCTGTGGAGGGGACCTTGTCGCCCACCATCATGAGGTGTTTCAAGCGCGGTAAGCGCGCACGCATCTCGTCGACCATCGGCGCGTAGGCGAAGCCCCTGAATTCCTGGGCGAAGACAAAGCACGTCGCTTCGGCAAATGAGAGGACGAACTCGACTTCTTTGGCGCGGAAGTCGGCGTGAAATTGACAGAATGGTATTCCGGCCAGCATCGCAGCGTTGACGGCGACCGCGAATTCGATCCAGTTTGGAAGCTGGATCGCGACGACGTCGTCGCGCGTCAGCCCGAGCTCGACGAATTTGGTCGCAAGACGCTGAACTGCCGACCAGTACTCCCCATACGTGAGGCGCATGCGTCCGTCGACGATTGCGACGCGATCGGGAAAACGGCGGGCGTTCTCTTCGAGAACCTCGCAGGCCGTCGTATCTCTCCAAAGTCCGGCCGTCTCGTATTGCGTGATGACGGCAGGCGTCAACCGATCTCTCAGAAGCTGCATTGTGGTCCCCTCACAATAGGCTGCGGATCGTCCCCCCATCGGCCTGTATTGTCGTGCCCGTGATGTAGCCGGCACGGGTCGAACACAGAAACGCCGCGAGCGCTGCGATGTCCTCCGGCTCCCCGGCGTGCCCGACCGGGATTCTCTTGACGTCTTCGGTGACCATTTCTTCGTAATCGCGCCCTGAACGCTCGGCTTCGAAGCGCAACACGATCTCGAGCCGCTCGGTGTTGATGCGGCCCGGCAGGATCGTGTTGATGGTGACGCCGTCGCCCGCAATTTCGAGCGAGAGCGTCTTTGCGAAGCCGAACAAGCCGGACCAGGTCGCGACCGAAAGGCCGTATTGCGGAATCGGCGCCTTTGCCGACGTCGCCGTAATGTTGATGATGCGGCCCCACTTGTTTTTCTGCATGTGCGGGACGCACAACCGCGTCATGCGTACGGCCGAAAGAAAATTGCGCTCGAGCGCCTTTTGCCAGGCTGCGTCGTCGAAGGTCATCAGGTCGCCGAGCGGCGGTGCGCCGTCGTTGTTGACGAGCACGTCCAGACGTCCGCGCTTGGCGACGGTTTCGCTCACAACGCGCTCGTTGTCGGCGGCTTTGGTCCAATCGCCGGGAATCGCGAGCACGTCTGCGCCGGTCATCTCCTCAATCCGTTTTGCGGCGGCCGCGAGCTTGTCTGCTTTGCGCGACGTAATCGTCACGAGCGCGCCCTCTTGCGCGAGCTCGCGGGCGATGGCGAAACCGATACCTTGCGCCGAGCCGCAAACGATTGCAGCCTTACCTTGCAATCCGAGATCCATCAGTTGACTCCCACGAGCTGCACGAGCGACGGCTTTTGCACTTTACCGGTCGGCGTGCGCGGCAGCTCGTCGAGCACGATCAGGCGTTCGGGCAGTTTGTAGCGAGCCACGCGCGGTGTGAGAAATTCGATCATGTCATCGAACGAAAGCGTTTGACCCGGACGCAAGACGACGCACGCCACCGCGGTCTCGCCCAAACGCGGATGTGGAACACCAACAACCGCGCAGTCGGCGATCTTGGGATGCTCGAAGAGCACTTCCTCGAGCTCGCGCGGATAGATGTTGGCGCCTCCTCTAATGATCATTTCTTTCGTGCGTCCTGCGATGCGCAACAGCCCGCTCGGCTCGAACACGCCGAGATCGCCGGTGCGGAAGAAGCCGTCTGCCGTGAAGGCGCGCTTATTCGCATCGGCATTCTCGTAGTAGCCGAGCATGACGGAGGGGCCGAAGCATTCGATCTCGCCGATCGTGCCGGCAGGTACCGGGCGATCTTGCGGATCGGCGACGCGCACCTTTACCTCGCGCACGGGGCGGCCGACGGTTCCGGCGACCTGTTCGTAATCGTCTTCAATATAGGTGCGCGATTGTACACCGGACTCGAGCATGCCGTACATCTCGAGGACTCGAGAACCAAAGCGCTGTTGCGCGCGCTTCATGACTTCGAGCGGGCACGACGCCCCGCCCGAAACGATGACCTCGAGCGAAGAGAGATCGTAGTGTCCCTCGTCGGCGGCATCCATCATTGCAATGAGGCTCGCCGGAGCCGTAACGAAATGCGTGATGCGCTCGCGATCGATAATCTCGAGCGCGGTGCGCGCGTCGAACTTTTCCATGTAGACGATTTTGCAGCCCGAGAAAAGCGACTGCTTCGTACACCCGAGTCCCCAGTTCAGTCCCACGGGAAGGAAGAGCAGCATCGCGCTCCGCTCGCTCATGCGCTGATCGCGCGCCGATGAACGTGCCGTGCAGCTCGACGTGTTGTGCGTGTGCACGACGGCTTTGGGATCGCCGGTCGTCCCCGACGTGAACGCCATGCGGCAAAGTTCGTCCGCTTTCGGACGCCGTGATGCAAGCTGCGCGAGCGTCTCGGGAGCGGCCGCAGGGACGGAATCCCCAGCGATGATGACGTGCTCGAGGTTTGGCAGCTGCGGCCTCATCTCGGCGATCATGGCTGCGTAGTCGAAGCCGTGTTTCAGTTGGGGGATGATGACGGCGCGAGCGCGGGAGAAGCCGAGAACGAAGTTGACCTCTTTGCTGCGGAAGCCATGATGAAATTGGCAGAACGGGATACCTGCCCGCATCGCCGCGTTGATTGCGATCGGGAAATCGACGCCGTTCGGTAGCTGGATCGCGATGACGTCGTCTCGAGTCAGACCAAGCTCCAGAAATGAAGCTGCCAGATTCGTGGCTTGCTTTTGATATTCTCTGAACGTCAACCGCCGCGTCGAATCGACGAGCGCCAATGCATCCGGGCGATCCAGCGCTAATTCATCCAGGCGTTCGTTGGCGGTACCCAACTGCCAGTCGCCGCTGCGATAGAAGTTGGAAACGACCTCGGGCGTTAATCGCTCCGGCCACGGCACATGCACGCGGCTTCGTTCGCGCTGACGTTTGGCTGCTTCCTCGGGCGGGGAAATGACCGCATATACCTGCCGGGGTTCTCGTTTGCGTTCTGGGATGCGGTCGCCATGACCGATGTCGATCTTCTGACGCGGTCGGTCGAGGGAGTGCTGGGACTCCTTTCGTCCGCGAGTCGATTGCTATTGCCCGCGGAGGACGTCGAGAGCGTGCTTCCGGCGCTCGTGCAGATGCTCGTCCCCGAGTGGGTCGATGGCTGCACAATCGGATTGTTCGCGGACAAAGATAACATCCGTGTTGCCGCCGCGGCGGGTCAGCCGCCCAGTGACGGCTGGAGCCTCGAAGTTCCCATCATTGGGCGTTCGGAAGGCTACGGCGCGATGCGGCTATCGGGAAAGGGGGCCGCGCCGCCGGCACTGGTGCGCCGCCTTGCCGACGAGCTCGCGGTCCGCATCGCGATTGCAATCGACGCTACCAAAGCGATCGCTCGCGAGCACCATATCGCCGAAACCTTGCAGCGCGCCCTCTTACCCGAGCAGCTGCCGCGTAATGCCGCCGTGGCGTTGGACGCCGCCTACCGCCCGGCCGCGGGCGAGTCGATCGTCGGCGGCGACTGGTACGATGCGTTCGAGCTGCCCGACGGCCGGATCGGCTTATCGATCGGTGACGTAGCCGGCCACGGACTTTCGGCGGCGGTCGTCATGGGCGAAGCGCGACAGGCCGTGCGCGCATCGACATACCACACAAAATCGCCGGGTGAAGTGTTGAGCTGCGCAAATCAGATGCTGCGTTCGACGCCAATGATGGTAACCGCACTTGTCGGCATCTTCGATCCGCGCACGCTCACGTTTACGTATGCAAGTGCCGGGCATCCGCCGCCGCTCGTCGTTTCCCAAGACGGTCAGTCGTTCATGTTGCCGATCGGCGACTTACCGCTCGGCGTGGTCCCCGACTTGACGCCCGCGCCGTGGACGTTTACCCTCCCGCCGGGCACGCTGGTGGTCCTGTACACCGACGGTATCGTCGAGTATGAGCGCGACGTATTTTTCGGGGAGTCGGCGCTGGTGCGCGCATCGCTTGATGAGATTGGCGATCTCTCCGCCCATCCGGCCAAGTCCGTGCAAGATCGCGTGTTCGGATCGAAGCAGAACGTCGATGACGTCGTTACGTTGACCATGTACATTCCGCCGCGGAAACTCGACGCGTTCGATAGCGTCTTCTCCGCGGTGCCGTCTGCCGCGCCGTTCGTACGCCGCGGGCTCGAGCGCTATCTCGCCGAGCACGACGTCTCGGATAACCATCGTTTTGCGATCATAACGGCAGTCGGCGAAGCGGTTGCCAACGCTATCGAACATGCATACACGGACGCCCCTGGAACGGTGCATTTGAACGTGCGCTTCGACGAGTCGCTCGTCCGCGTACAGATCGAGGATTCCGGCCGCTGGCGCACTGCGACCAAAGAAGAATCGCGTGGCCGCGGCATCCCGCTCATGCGCGCGCTCATGGATCGCGTCGAGATACAAACCGACAGCGTAAGTACGCAAGTGCGCATGCAAATGCAGATGGCATAAAGGGCATGCCGACACACACAGCTTCAATCATCGTCCAAGCGCCCGTTGATAAAGTTTATGCGCTGTGGACGCGCTTTCCGGAATATCCCAATCTCCTCTCACACGTGCGCAGCGTTTCGTATATCGATCGCGAGCGCACGCGTTGGATCGTCAACATCGTCGGGCGCCACGAATGGGCAGCACGCAACGAGAATTGGATACCCGATCGTCAGATCGGTTGGCGATCGATCGACGGCCTGGGCAATCGAGGCTTAGTCGTTTTCGCACCGAGTCCGGACGGCTCGACCGTCGTCGACGTCACGATCGAGTACTCGCCGCCGGCCGAGATGCTCGGCGCCATCGGCGAGATTCTCGGCGCGGGCAAGGCGTTCGAACAGCAGCTGCGCGGAGATCTCGAGCGATTCGCGTGTCTATTTGCAAACGGCGCTACGCCCAGGGCTCGGTCATCGGCGGCTGCTCCGGAGGCACCGGCGCGTCTGGAGTCGACGGTGGTTGGCCCGGCAGATACGGCATCTCCGGCGGCATCGGTTCGGGACTCTCTCCCGGACCGGTCGGCGGCACGTCAGGCGGAAGTCGATACAAGCGGTTTTCCTTTAGAGCTGTGACGATGCGTCTTTGATTGCGGCGCGAAACTCGTCATGCAAGAGAAGCGCGCGGTGCAAGCCCGTCGCCTCGAAAATCTTGCGGATCTTGGAGTTGGGCGGGACGACCACGTGCAGTCTTTTCCCAAATTTTCGATGGGCACCGACGAGTGCCGTAAGCCCGGACGTGTCGATGTACGTGCACTCGACGAGCGCCACCAAAATAGGATCGAGCGAGCCGTCGGCCGCTCGTTCGAGCGCATCGCTGAATCCGTGATAGTTGGAAATGTCGAGCTCGCCGAGTACGTGAACCAGCGTAAGCCTTCCGAGCGGCTCGACCACAACGGGCGCAAAAGTCGTCGTCATGCGGAAAACCCTTCCGCACGCCTATACCCACTCTGGTACTATCGGGCAACAGGTTTGCCCGAAAGACCGCCCGGGTACGTCCTGCTTAATCGCACTGCGCGCGAGGAGGCACCTTGGATACGTTACGGCGAGACGCTACGGGCGCCGCAGGAACGACTGCACTTGAAGAACTTGTCGTTTGCGACTGTGGACATGCAATCGGAATGCACGACAGCTTGGGTTGCCGCGCCTTGCGGCCGCGCACATGCGCGTGCTCGCGCGATCGTGGTTGGGTGCTCGATGCTGCGATCGCGCGTTCGATCTCCGATCATCGTTCGGCCATTCCGAAGCTGTAGCGTTCTCAGCATATTCTATCTGCCGTCTAATACTGAGTTAAAGCGCCGGACATAGGCCGGCAGTACGATGAACGCGTCAGACAGAGGAGTCTACGTGTTCATTCGTACTGCCATGGCTGTGCTCGTCGCAGCAACGGTCATCCAAACCGGGACCGCAATCGCGCAAACGGCACCCCAGTCTGCAGCGCCGCCCGCTGCAGCGCAACGTCATCACATGCGTCTCTTCCACGGATTGAATCTTTCGCAGGATCAAAAAACGAAGATCAAAGCAATCCGTCAGAAGTATCGCGCTCAGAACCAGTCCATCACCGATCGCACGCAGCGTAGCGAAAGCATGCGCGCGCAGCGGCAAGAAATCATGGCGGTACTGAACCCGGATCAACGCGCGAAGTTCCAAGCACGTCTTGCGACGCTACGGCACAATCGGGCCGAAGGTCAACAGGCGCCGCAGAACGGCGCACCGGTTAACCGGTAAAACTACGCGAGGGTGCCCGCGATGCGCGTCGCTTCGGCGATCGCGCGCGCGAGCACCGAGCGAATCTTGCCGTCCTCGAGGACGAGCAATGCACCGATCGTGCATCCGGCCGGAGTCGTGACGTCGTCACGCATCGCGGCCGGGTGCCGTTCGCTATCTTGAACCATCTTTGCCGCACCGAGAACCGTCTGCGCGACGAGCTCGCGAGCGACGTCGCGGGGAAGCCCGACGCTGACGCCCGCGTCGGCCAACGCTTCGATAATAAGGAAGACGTAGGCCGGGCCGCACCCGCTGATCGCAGTAACCGCATTGAGATGATGCTCGGCAAGCTCGATGCAGCGGCCGACCGACTTGAAGATGTCGGTGGCTTCGGCAACCTGATCCTTGGTGACATGACGTCCGCGTGAAATGACTGTCATGCCTTCACTAACCAGCGCCGGGACGTTCGGCATCGCGCGGATGACGGCGACGTCGTCGCCGAGTGCACCTTCGAGCGCAGAAAGCGGAACGCCGGCCGCAACCGAGATGACAAGTGCCGATTTCTTCAAGCCGGTCTTTCGAAGACGCTGCAACGTCGCATCGGTTTGCGCCGGCTTGACGCATACAAGAATAACATCGGTTTCCGGGACGAGCTCGTCGTAATCGTCCGTCGCGCTAATCGAAAAATCGCGCTCGATCCGCGCGGCGGATTGCGGCGTACGCGTGGCTGCCCAAATTTTGAACGGTGCGGACCCCGTCTGCAGACCACGCAACAGCGCCTGGCCGATCGCGCCCGCGCCGACGATTCCCAGTTGTTTTTTCGGCATGCGCGCATGCGTTCGCCATCGCTAAAGGACGTTCCGTTTGTTAACATGAAGCGCAGTTTCGCGTGAGGACTGGCCTCGGGATACGCATCGGTATCGACGTCGGCGGCACGTTTACAGACGCCGTCGCAATCGACGCGACATCGCTGGAATTGATCGGCCACGTCAAGGTTCCGACGACGCATAGTTCCCCACAGGGCGTTGCGAGCGGGATCATCGAGGCATTGCAACGTTTGCTTGCAGCACACGACCTTGACGCAGGCGACGTCCGCTACATATCGCACGGTACGACGCAGGCTACGAACGCGATGCTCGAAGGTGACGTCGCATTGGTCGGCGTCGTCGGAATCGGCGGCGGCCTCGAGGGCCTGCGCGCGCGTTCGCAAACGTTCATCAAACCGATCGAGCTTGCGCCCGGAACGTATCTGCGCTCGACGCGTGAGTTCCTTGCAGTCAGCTCGCCAAGCGCGGACGAGGCAGAACGTGCGGTACGCTCGCTCGTGGCGCGGGGGGCCGGCGTGATCGTTGCTAGCGGATTGTACAGCGTCGACGATCCGGCTGCCGAGGATACGGTCATCGAAGCTGCGCGGCGCGCCGCAATCCCGTCGGCGGCGGCGCACGAGATCAGCAAACTCTACGGTCTGCGCACGCGGACGCGAACCGCCGTCATTAACGCCTCGATCCTTCCACGGATGATCGAAACCGCGAACAGCGTCGAGTCCAGCGTGAGCGCAGCCGGGATCACGGCACCGCTGATGATCATGCGTGGAGACGGCGGCGTGATGCGGATCGATCAGCTGCGCCGCCGTCCGATTCTCACGCTTGTCTCGGGTCCAGCTGCCGGCGTTGCCGGAGCACTCATGTACGAACGCGTTTCCGACGCGATCTTCTTGGAAGTCGGCGGGACGAGCGTTGACGTCTCGGCGATTCGCGACGGACGCGTACAAGTGCGCTATGCGACGCTCGGCGGTCATCGCACGTTTTTGCAATCGCTTGACGTGCGCTCGATCGGCATCGGCGGAGGCTCGATGGTCAGGTTGCGCAACGGTAAGCTCGACGTGGGTCCGCGCAGCGCGCACATTGCGGGGCTCGGATACGCGGTCTATGCGAACTCCGGCGCGTGCGACGGCGCGCGACTCGTCGAGATTCGTCCATTACCCGCCGACGCGCAGGACTATGTTGCGGCCGAAGCGGCGGGCGGGCGCTTTGCGTTGACGCTCTCGTGCGCGGCGAACATCGCCGGCTTCGTCGGCGACGGCGACTGGGCACGCGGCGATCCCGCGACGGCGCGCGCTGCCTTCGTGCCGCTGGCGGAGCGGCTTTCGGTTTCCGTCGAAGATGCAGCCCGGATGGTCATCGAGGCTGCGATCGCCAAGACGCGTCCAACCGTCGAAGCGCTCGCAGCTGATTACGGTCTCGATCTCCGGCGGACGGTTCTCGTCGGCGGCGGCGGGGGCGCAGCGGCTCTGGTGCCGGCACTTGCAAAATCGCTGGGATGCGAATTCCGCATCGCGCGAAACGCGCACGTCATCTCGCCGATCGGCGTCGCGCTGGCGCTCGTCCGCGACGTCATCGAGCGCATGATCCCGAATCCGACGGCGGAAGATATCGCGCAGTTGCGCGCTGAGGCGGAAGACGCCGCGGTTGCAGCCGGCGCAGCGCGCGAAAGCGTCGAGGTCGACGTCAGCGTCGATGCGCAGCGCAACATCGTACGAGCTGCGGCGAGCGGTGCGACCGAGCTTCGAACTCGAGATTTGCGCCAAGCCGAAACCGGCGAAAACGAGCGGCGCAGCACAGCGGCCGCGTCGATGCGCGCCGAGGCCGCCGCGCTCGAGCTTGCGGCACAGACGCCGCAGTTCTCCGTCTATACGATGCGTATCAAGCCGTCAGGACTGCTCCGCTATTTCGGGTCTGCAAAAGATCCCGTACGCGTGGTCGACCGCGAAGGCGTCATTCGCCTGCGTGTTCCCAATGCGCGCATTATACCGACGACGATCGCGCGAGCTGAAGACGATTTGCGCGATATTCTGGATTCGTTGACCTCGTACGGCGATGCCGGAAAAATGCTGCCGGCGCTGCACTTGCTCTTGCGCGACAAGATCGTCAATTTGAGCGGAATGGTCGACCCTGAGCTGGTTGTGACGATTGCCTCCGATCATTTGCGCATGATGGCTGCCGGCGAACCCGGCGTTATCGTGGCCGAGCATCGCGCGTGATCGCGCGCACGCTCGCCAAGCGCTTAGGCGCCAAGATCGTCGAGCGTCGGGGAGGGCTCGGCGAGGATCGCTGGGTTATTTCCGAATTTAATTCGCGCGAAAAGACGATTGTGATTTATCTCGACACCCTCGAGTTGCTCTCTGAGCTCGTGCTCGTCAACGACCTACCCTTCGACCCGGAGCATCTCGATGAGATCGCGATCGCGCACGAGTGCTTTCATATGGTTTCGGGGAGCGCGCACGGTCCGCAAGGTGAAGAAGACGCGCACAAGTTCGCCCGCGAGCTTCTCGATCTGCCCGCGTCACCGGAATTGCTGAACGAGCTCTTGAGCCGTCAATCGGGTCAGCGATGAGCGGAATTTTGCTGCTCGCCGCCATGGCGATCTTCGTCATTCTCATGATGACGAAGAAGCTTGCGACACCGCTTGCATTGATGGCGCTGGCGGTCATCATCGGCATCATCCTCGGCATACCGTGGCTTGGGAAACCGAACGACAGCATTCTGAGCGGAATCGTTGCGAGCGGCGCAACGGCGCTCGCCGCGACGATCGTTGCCGTCGTCTTCGGAAGCTGGCTCGGCGCCGTCATGGACGAGACGGGCATCGCGCAAACGCTCGTACGCAAGGCCGTTGAGCTCGGCGGCGATCGTCCGTACGCGGTAGCGTTCGCGGTATGGTTCGTCGCGATATTCGTCGGGACGGTAACCGGCAGCGCGCCCGCGGCGATCTTGGTCGGATTGATCGGCATACCGGCGATGCTCGCAGCCGGCGTCCCGCGCACGGTTGCCGCCTCGACCGTCGTCGTTGGACTCTGGTGCGGAAATCCGCTCCAGCTGCAAACCTGGAAGTATCTCTCGCAAGCCATGGGAGTGCCGCAAGCCGACGTCGTCGGATTCTTGGTGCGCTATTTCCCGATCGTGCTCATCGGTGGTTTGAGCTTTCTGTTCGTGCAGTCACGCATCGCCGGACGCGTCTACAATTGGGCCGTTGCCGCGCCGCGCGCGCGGCATGTCGTGCGCACGGCCCCTTGGTACGCGCTGATCACGCCGGCGATACCGATCGGCCTCGTCTTGGGCAGCGCGGCGTTCGGCGTTTCGTTCGACGTCATTCCGGCCCTCGTGATCGGGATTTTGTACGGCGTGCTCACGACGCGACCGCGCGAGTTCAACGCGGTCATGCTGCGCACGGCGTATCGAGGTCTCGAGCTCGCAGCGGCGCCGACGTACCTCTTCATCGTCATCGGAATGCTCCTGACCGCGGTGCGCATGCCGGGAATCGTCGATGCGCTGCATCCGATCGTGAGCGCGATCGCGCCGCACAATCCGTGGGTCTACGCGATCGGCTTTGGAGTTCTCGCTCCGCTTGCGCTGTATCGCGGTCCGCTGAACATCGTCGGCATGGGCGTCGGAATTGCGGGCGTGTTGCTTGCGCTGGGAACGTATCCCGCGTTGCTCGTGCTGGGGACGTTTGCGTCGATCAACGGCATCGTCGGCGTTTCGGATCCGACCGGTACGCAAACCGTCTGGAGCGCCGAATATGCCGGCGTACGTCCCGAGGACGTGATGCGGCAGACGCTACCGTTCACGTGGGCGACCGCCTTCGCAGGCATCGTGCTCGCGGTGTTGCTGTATCTGCGCTAGACTGCGCGGATCGTCCGGTAGTGGGCTTCCCACGTCGCGTCGTCGATCATGCGCGGTAAGTCGGTAACGTTCGCGCGTACCAGGCCCTCGCGACCGGCTTGCTCGCCGACCGCGATCGCAACCGCACGCGAGACTTCACGCAATGACGAGACGGACGGAAGAATTGCTCCGCCGAGCGTCGTGGCGTCGACCATATCGGCAAGCGCGCTGGCTGCAGCGATGAACATCGAATCGCTGATGATCCGCGAGCGCGTCACAATCGAGGCGAGTCCCAGACCCGGGAAGATGATGGCGTTGTTGGCTTGACCGATGGCGTATGAAATGCCCTCGTGCAAAACCGGTTCGAACGGGCTTCCCGTCGCGATCAAGGCGCGGCCGTTCGTCCACCGGATGAGATCGGCCGGGACTGCTTCGGAAAGAGCGGTTGGGTTCGACAGCGGAAGGATGATGGGTCGCGGCGTTCCCTGCGCCATCTCGCGCACGGCCTCTTCGGTGAACGCGCCGGTTTGACCCGAACAGCCGATCATCACCGTCGGATGCACGCGACGGACGACTTCGGCAAGCGTGATTCCGCGGTTGCCGTCCGATTGCCATCCGGCGACGTCCTCCGGCGGACGCGCAAAGGGCGCTTGGAAATCCCGGAGGTCGGGCATCCCGCGCACCAACAAACCATTGCGGTCGATGCACCAGAAACAACGCGCCGCTTCCTCATCTGAAAGACCCTGCGATGCGATCGCGCGCCGAATGAGATCCGCGATGCCGATTCCGGCCGTTCCGGAACCGAAGATGACGATGCGTTCGTCGCGCAGCCGTCCGCCGGTGACCTTGAGTCCCGAGAGGATCGCGGCAAGCACGACGCCGGCCGTTCCCTGGATGTCGTCGTTGAACGTACACAACTTGTCGCGGTATTCATCCAAAATCCAGCGCGCGTTCGAAGCCGCAAAGTCCTCCCAGTGCAGCAACGCATTGGGGAAGAGCCGGTGCGCCGTTTGCACGTAGCGATCGATGAACGCACGGTAGGATGCGCCGCGCACGCGCGGATGCCGGTAACCGAGATATAGCGGATCCTCGAGCAGCGCCGGGTTATCGGTTCCAACGTCGAGCATCACGGGGATGACACGCGTCGGATCGATACCGGCGGCGGCCGTGTAGACGGCGAGCTTCCCGATACAGATGTCGACGCCGCCGACGCCCCAATCACCGATACCGAGAATCGCTTCGGCGTCGGTTGCGACGAGCAGATCCGTGTCTTCGCTCGATGCGCCGGCGTTGCGCAGTGATTCCTCGACCAGCTCCGGATGCTCGATCGAAAGGAACACGCCGCGCGGACGCTGATAGGTGCGGCTGTATTGCTGAATCGCCGTTCCTACGGTCGGCGTGTAGACGATCGGGAACATCTCGACGATGTGCTGTCCGAACAGATAGTAGAAGAGTGTCTCGTTGCGGTCCTGGAGCGCCGCGAGAAACTGGTTTTTGGCCAGATCGCTCGGCAACCCGCGGTACATATCGTATAAACGATCGGCTTGCTGTTCGATGGCGATGATCGCCGGCGGGAGTAGACCGGTCAGTCCGAGTGCGGCACGCTCTGCGTTCGTGAATGCGGTGCCTTTGTTGATGGCCGGAAAGTGCAAGACGTCGGAGCCACGCGCGGGGACCTCGAATTCACCGCGGGCGTTGACCGTGTAGGGACGCAGTGCGACCATGCCGCCCCCTATGATACGCTGGCCGCTATTGCCTTCAGCTCTGTGAGATCGAGATCGCCGACGAGGGCAAAAGTCAGGGCGGAGTTCTTCCAAGCCAAGAACGTGGTCGAGCCGTCGTTGACGTACAGTGCGTCGCGGTCTTCAATCTTGGTGGCAAGGGGCTTCATCCGGCCGAAGTCGGCCGTCGCGTTCGCGGCATTTTCGAACAGCGAGAGCGAGCGAATGCCGTCGGAATACATCAAGTGCAGCGTTTTGACGCCCCTAAGCGTTGCGACGTCCGCGCTGACCAGCGTGAAGCCCTCCGGGAGATAACGCGGGCTTGCAGGCGCGAATCCGGCATCTTTGACGACGCGCTCGATGTCGGTTGCCTTCGACGTTCCCGTCCGGTCGTCGACGACGCGGTAGCCCGTTGGAATCGGCGTTGCGAAGAGCGTCCGGGGAATGGCTTGCATGTAGCGCACGTTTTCAAACTGCGTGCGCGAGCCGATCGTGCCGTTGGCGTGATAGGTTTCCTTCTGCAGAATCAGGCGCGTTTGAGCGTCGATCCATATACGCATCACGCGTACGCCGGTAAACCGGTTGACCAGCGCGCACGGGATCGTGGGTCGACCCGCGATGATCTCGGGCGCCGCGATGACCGGGCGGTAGTTGGTGAGCAGCAAGGCAAGATTGCCGTTGGCGATCGTCTGCGCGTCGAAGGCCGGACCGTGCGATATGACCACGCGCTGATGCTGAGCGTCGTACGAAAACGTCTCCGCGCCGCGGATGATAACGCTGTCCCCGTACATTTCTTGGGGTGCGAGATACGTCTTGTGCGTCTGATCCGGTGCAAGATGTTCTTCGCGCGCAATCGTGGCCACCGAGCCGGAGGGCCCGAACTGAATTGCCTCGACTTGCGCCATGTACGAGATCACCTGACGAGCGTGCATTGCTGAGCTGAGCAATTCGGTTGCGCGTGCGTCGTCTTGGCTCGGACCCGTTGTTGCGGCTGCCGTCGGAGCCGGCGCCGGGGTCGCGCCGTCAGCGGTGGAAGATGCTGCGACGAGCGCAGCCAGCGCGGCTAAGTAAGCGAACGCCGTTCCGCTAGCGCGATGCATTAACAGCTTGCATCACCGGCACGCCGTCGTTTTCAGTGTTCAAAGATGACAAGATGACGGCACTGCGGTCACCCAGCGGATTCTCCTGTGCGCGCACGTCGTGCTCTTGAAGATAGTAGCTGACGGGAAGCGCGGCGCTCGGCGAACTCGGCGGTGCGAGAACCGGCGCGAGAAAGAATGCGCCGGCGGCGACTGCAGCTGCAAACGGAACGATTACGACCGGACGCCAGAGCCGGCCGAGGCTTTGCCAGACGCCCGGTTTCTCGCTCGCAATGCGCGCCATGATCGCACTTTGGAATCCGAGCGGTAGATCGAGCTCTTGGGCTCTCGCGACGGCGCGCAAGCGGTCGGTGAAGGTAGCTTCGACGTTGAGCTCACGCGCGCACGATGCGCAGGATTCGAGGTGCGCAAGAACGCGCGCATCGTCGGCGGGCGCGAGCTCGTGGTGGAGATAGTCGATGAGTATGTCGCTGGTGAGGTGCTGCATTATCGTGATTGAGAACGCTCGTATTCCTGTTGAAGCAGCCGTCGAAGCAGCGCGCGAGCACGATGAAGCCGGGACCGGACGGTTCCGATCGAGCACCCCATTATGTCGGCGATTTCCTGGTAGCTGTATTCCTCGATGTCGGCTAAGATGATCACTTGTCTTTGGTCGGTCGAAAGCTTTCGCAGAGACCTGGACAACTGTTCTGAGAGTTGCCGGTCGACGTACTCCTCGATCGGATCGACGGCGAGCGGTCGCTGCCCACCGAATTCCTGCGGAGCGTTGTCTTCAGGTATCTCCTCTTGGAAACGTCCCTTTCGGCGTCTTAGTTCGTCGCGATAGAGATTCGTGACGATTCGGTAGACCCAGGAGAGGAACGAGGTGCCTGGTTGGAACGAGCGCCAAGCCCGGTAGACGCGGATGAACGCCTCTTGCGTGAGGTCGCGGGCGTCTTGCTCGTTCCCGACGAGGCGATAGGCATAATTGTAGGTCGCCTTGCCGTACTGCTCGATGGCCCGCTCGACGAAGGCCGTCTGATCGGCCGACGGGGGCTCTGGCGGCTTTCGGGGCTCTCCCACGGTCAGCCTGATTCTGGGGCCCGAGAACACGCCCCCTCGCCCCGACAGGTGGGGCCGTCATCCGGGTACGAAACTGCAGACCCCCCAGCCGTCGCGAGACGGTTTCGCCGTCCTTAGAAGCAGAGAATGATTTCGACGAAGGTTCCGCTCGAAAATAGTGATACGGTCAGCTCGATCGTTTCGCTTTTGGTGCGCTTCCCCGAAATCGCGTCGCTGTGGTCGCATCCGACGGATGGAACATTGCGCCTCACCTACGTCGTCGCGCGGCGCTTGGGCAAAGCCGAGCAGCGCGAGCTTGCTGAAACGCTGGACGACCACGTGCGCGCGTTCGTCGCTTTAGAGGGACGCGACGTCAACGCGATCAGCGTCCGCTGCGAGACCGATCACGCCGTGACGTTCGTCCACTGCACGCGCGATTCGGCCTCATTCACGCGTGAGGAGCTGTTGCTCCAGATCGGCGTCCTGGGGAATCGCTACGGCGATGCACTCGTGAAGAGTCCCGTCGAGGAACAGGATGAAGAGAGTGCAGCGCTCGAGGACGAACAAGTCGAGCATGCCATTGACGCGATGCGCGACCCGGCTCAAAAGCGTTCGCTGGTCGGATATCGCGATGAGAAGCGCGTCATGGTGTATTTCGTAAAAAATCGGAAAGCGAAGGCTCCGGCGCGCAGATAAACAACCCGTTCAACGTTCTTGTCATCGGCGACGTCGTCGGCTCACCGGGTCGTGAGACGCTAAAACGCTGCCTTCGGCTGACCCGCGAGCAGCATAAAATCGATTTCTGCATCGCCAACGGCGAGAACGCCGCGGGCGGATTCGGCTTGACCGCTTCGACCGCCGAAGAGATGTACGGGTCCGGCGTCGACATGCTCACGAGCGGCAATCACATCTGGGACAAGCGCGAGTTTCGCGCGCAGCTCGAGGAGTCGGATCGCGTGCTTCGACCGGCTAATTATCCGCCGGGGACGCCGGGGCGTGGATCGGCAACCGTCGACGTCGACGGCGTGCGCGTCGGCATTTTGAATTTGATGGGGCGCGTGTTCATGCCGACGGTCGACGATCCGTTTCGCGTGGGCCGCGAGCTGGTCGACGAGTTGCGCGCGGCAACGCCGATCATCATTGTCGACGTGCACGCGGAAGCGACGTCGGAGAAAATGGCGATAGGTCGCTTCTTTGATGGACAAGTAAGCTTCGTCTACGGCACGCACACGCACGTGCAAACCGCCGACGAGCAAGTTTTCTCGGGTGGGACTGCTTATCTCAGTGACGTGGGGATGACCGGGCCGACGGAAGGCGTGATCGGGATGGAGGCGGCCGGCGTGCTCGATCGCTTCACCTCGGCGTTTTCAGAACGGTTCAATGTGGAGAAGGGAGGTTTGAAGCAATTTTGTGCGGCGGTCGTCGCGATCGATCGTACAACCGGCAAAGCCCTCGACATCAAACGCATCTTTCTCCGAGGGATCGCATGAATGAAGACATCCCCGCTCAACCGCTGTCCCGCAGTCCGGGAACCCACGTCCTCAAAGTCTCTGCGCAAAGCAGTCCCAATTCGGTCGCCGGCGCTCTCGCCGGCGTTTTGCGCGAACGCGAATCGGCCGAGCTTCAAGCGATAGGCGCAGGCGCCACGAATCAAGCCGTGAAGGCGATTGCAATAGCTCGCTCGTACCTCGAGGCGAGCAATTACGATCTCGTGTGCATTCCGGAATTTATCGACGTGGAAATCGACGGAAAAGAACGAACCGCCATCCGTCTCGCAGTCGAGCGACGATCTAAGTAGATCTTGCTCGTCGATTTTCACTCGCATACACGCAACAGCGATGGGAGTCTGTCGACCGCGGAGCTGGTCGAGTCGATGGACCGCCGTGGCGTCCGCATCTTTTCGATCACGGATCACGACTCGACGCGTGCCTACGATGAGCTGCCGGAGTCACGCGCACGCATCGTGCCGGGGATCGAAATCAACACGACGCGCGACGGCGTCGATATTCACATCTTGGGCTACGGCTTCGATCCCTCGGCTGCCGCACCGATTCACGCCACCTTAGAGGCGAATCGTCAGGCGCGCACGGCGCGTATCAAGAGGATGATCGAAAAGCTGGTACGCGCGGGCTACCCTCTTACCGAAGAAATGGTCGCCGAGGAAGCCGGCGGCAGCGAGTCGCTCGGACGTCCGCACGTCGCAAAGGCGCTGGTGCGCGCCGGAATGGTCAAAGACGTCCAGACGGTTTTCAACGATCTGGTCTCTCGTAACGGGCCGGGATTCGAGCCCTCTGCGCACATCACGGCGTCCGAGGCAATCGAGGCGATCTCCCGGTCGGGCGGGGTTGCCGTCCTGGCTCACCCCGGGCGCCTCTCGGACTACGCGATCATCGACGAGATGGCCGAACGCGGGGTCGTCGGCCTCGAGGTCTTCTATCCGAGCCATACGCCCCCGCAGATCGCGCACTTCCGCCAGACGGCCGAGCGCCTGGGCCTGGTCATGACGGCTGGGTCGGATTTCCACGACTCGCGCTGGAATTCAAGCACCGTCGGCATGGATGTTGC
>Ga0181537_10000438_pt1 | contig 39123 bp, 25 predicted proteins | sample PEATcosm2014_Bin_39_FD_119765 | JGI IMG/M metagenome (GOLD analysis project Ga0181537, IMG submission 119765) | Peatland microbial communities from MTU Mesocosm Facility, Houghton, MI, USA - PEATcosm2014_Bin23_10_metaG | ecosystem: Environmental > Terrestrial > Soil > Wetlands > Peat | place... | reverse complement strand
TGCTCTCGGGCGCGGTCCAGCTCTCCGAAGCGTGTCCATCCACGAGGAGCCACGGCTGGTTCGATGAAATGGTTCCGGTGAGAGCACCGTTTCCGCCCCCCGAGATTGTGAGTGGCATAACGGCGACGGTGGTCGATCCCGTGGCAAAGACCGGGTTCCACGAAGCGAGCGAAGCCGACATTGTCTGCAATTGGGTATTGGTGTCAGGATTGACTGTCCAGCCGACGATAGAGCTTTGCGAACCGGTTGTGTCGTCACTCACGTAGACCGTGTAATTGCCGGCTATTGTTTCATAAAATGGCTGGAAACTGAACGAGCCGTTCGAAGCCTGCGCGTGATAGAGCTGTGGGCCAAACGGGTTCGTGATATGTGCCGTCACTCCTCCGTTGCCACTTGCACCGCTTCCGCTGATAGTGAAGACCGTAGTATTGATTACGCCCACTAGCGGGTTGATGGAGGCCGTGATGCTTGCACCGGCAGAGACATTCCATGTGATCGATGCTGTCTGTGCGGACGTTGTCTTGTCCTCGCAAACCGCAGAATAAGCTCCCGTGACAGTTGGCGTAACAGGTGCGAACGAGAAGTTACCACTGGAGGTAGCCGTTGTGGTTTCGTTAATGAGGTTGCTGTTCGGGGTGAGAACATCGAGCAAAACTGTTCCGCCGGGCGTCGCGCCCGAACCACTTACTGTGAATGGAGTGATGTTAATTGTTCCGGACGAAGGATAGATCTGTGCACTGACACCGTTTGAAATGACAATGGACAAGAGGGAGCTTGTTTCCCCGGTTGTCTTGTCTGTCAACAAAAGCGTGTAGACGCCAGGAGACGGCTCAGTAAACATCGCGGCCTGAAAGACACCATTCTGATTAGCAGTAAGATTGCTCGCCTGTACTTGCCCGCTGGGAGTAGTGACTTGTTGAATTACGGTTCCGCTTGGCGTTGCCCCGCTGCCCTGAACCTGGAAGTTTGTGGAGTTGACAGTACCGCCTGTCGGGGCGATGGTGGCGGTGAGCGGGCCGGCAACACTAAAGCTGAATTGAGGAGTCTCACTTTGGTCAGGGTTGGTGAGCTGTGCGGTCCACAATCCGGCGTGATCGAGTAATTCAGTAACGGATGCGGTTGTGCCGTCGGATGAAACTGTGGCAGTTGCAGCCGCGTTGCAGATGCTCAGGAAGCAAACAACAATCCGGGCCTCCTCCTCGAAGCCGCTGCCGGTAAAGGTGACCGATTGAGTCTGATTGGAAATGGACGGGAGTGCGGGTTGGACAGCCTGGATGGAAGTTGTAGCGGGAGGTGGAAAAACCGTGAAGGAAAATGTATTTGAATTCCCGGCAATTTCTTGGGTCATGGCCGTCCAGCTACCGGGCTGAAGAAGTGTGGTTAAGTCTACTTGCGTTGCGCTCACCGACGTTGGACTAAGCGAATTACAGCCGCCTGCGCTGGCGCACAACACTGCGGTAGTCACGTTGGAAAGCGCGGTACCGGTGATTGCAACCGGCTGGGCTGTGGCAGATCCGACTAGCGGAGACGGCCCAACTCCGGTAATCGTTGCGGGCGTTGTCTGATATGATCCTGGTGCTGAAAGCGAATAAGGTCCCAGGATTTGAAAGTCCGGGGAGGATGAAGGAATTTCTAACGTGTCGAGCGCATCTGCAGCTAAACCGTGGATTCCCACTTTACCTGTCAGTCCATAACTAATGTTCCACCAGGGAATCTGTGTAGTGTCGACAGTTGCCTCTCCATATGGTTTGATGGACACATACGGTTCGATTGCGCCAAAACCGAGATCTACTCCAAACTCTCCGCGCACATAAGCCGTCAGGTCAGCAGTTCCGGTTAACTGTGGAGGACTAGCGGAATTGGCGTTCTCAGTAAAGGTGTTGATCAAAGTAAATGTTCCATTTGAGTAGTCGAATCCCACATGCCCCGTGCCGCTTTGAATAACTTCGTCTGAGAGGCTAACGCTTGCGGATCCTTCAGCGCCAGCGTAGAAATTGAGTGTTGGATTAACTCCGAATGCAGGCGAAGGAATGATAATTGTTGGCCCTAGAGGCACTTCAGTCTGGGGAAGATTCACAGAAACTGTAAGCGAGGTGGTTATATCGGCAGTTTCGCCGACATCTACCTCCGAATGCGCGGAAGCAATAAATACGTTATCCGTCCACGACAAAGTATCGCTAATGGTAGGACAAACGGTAATGGTGCCTGAAATATTTACATAATCCGTAACTGCAACATTCACAGGCACGGTCTGAATAGTCGATTGATTCGCGCAGGGATCCGAACCGTCGTCCGATTCCGTGGCTGGAGACAATGGCTTTGGCCGCCGAAAGATTTTTACTCCCTGCACCGCCGCGCCTGCGCTGGTGATCTGTGTTGCATCGACCTGCTCTGACGCGCTGAGCTGGTACTGTTGATACGCATCCATGAGTGTGGCCGGAGAGTTGAGAACAATGTACCAGCCGGATGAAAGCGAGACTGCGGTAACCTTGACTACTTTGCCGAGCGGAATGGCTGTTGTAGGCGAGCAAACCAGAACGTCGCCGGGGTTGAGGCTTTGCGCAACCGTGCTTTGCCCGGAGATGATAAGCGTACTCTGATCGGCAGCGACACTGAGGCTGGCAAGGCCAACCGAGTCGAGCACCTTGGTAGTGTCAGGCTGAATGTTGTAGTAGTCCACGGTCACCGTGGCCGCCGTGCTGCTTGACAGAGTTACGGTTGTGGATGTCGTGACGGGCAAATAAGTGTAAGTCCCGGCGTGCACATTGCTCGCCGCAATTGTGTACGACCCCAATGGCAGGTTTTGCAGTGTTTGCGATTGAGTGACCTGCGCTGAGTAGCCTGACGGCCCTGATATCTGAATGGCAGCATTCGCTCCAGAAGCCAAATCGATAACTGAAATTGTGAGTGTACCCGCGACGATATCGAAGGGGACCGCAGCCGATTGTCCTCCGCCAGGAGAAGGATTTGTGACGGTCAAGGTGAGCACTCCCCCGCTCGTCTCTTCGCTGGCCGGAATCTGAGCGCTGAGCGATGTAGAAGAAACATAGGTTGTTGGCAGTGCAATTCCGTTTTGGCTGACCACGGAAGATGGCGTGAACTCGGTGCCCGTCAAGGTTAGAGTTGTGCCTCCGCTATTGATCGGAACTGAAGTTGGCGAAATTGAACTTAAGGCAGGAACCGGGTACGCGAGTGATAACATTGCCGAACCAGACTTCGTGCTGTCTGCCTGACTTGTTGCGCTGATTGTTACGGACGCAGGAGTGGGAACGGTCAGCGGAGCAACATAGAGTCCTGATGAAGTGACGGTGCCAAACGTGTTGTTGCCCGAAGCAATGTTGTTGACTGCCCAGTTGACGGCGGAGCTGAAATTGCCTGTTCCCTGTACCGTTGCGCTGCAATCGCTGGTTTGACCTGCGAACGCATTTAGCGGACTACAGGAAACGGAGACTAAGGTGATGGTGGGAGGCGCCGCGACTGTCACCGTTGTCGAGCCGGACTTCGTTATGTCCTGCGTTGAGGTTGCCGTAATGGTTGCCGTTCCTGCGCCGCTCGGCGTGAAAAGGCCGGAACTGCTGACCGTCCCAATGCTTGTTGGGCTTACAAACCATGAGACCGTCGTGCTGAAATTCCCAGAGCCCGCCACGGTGGGTGTGCAAGTAGAAGTTTGATTTGTCAGAATGGATGCTGGAGCGCAGATCACGGAAACGGCAGTGATTGTCGGAGGCGCGATGACCGTTACCGTTGCTGAGCCTGATTTGGTCGAATCCTGTGTTGAGGTGGCTGTGACGGTAGCGGTTCCCGTACTACTGGGCATAAAGACACCAGAGTTGCTCACAGTTCCAATGCTCGCAGGTGTGACCGACCAGTTTACGGATTTGCTGAAACTCCCGGTCCCGTTCACCGTCGATGTGCAAGTAGACGTCTGATTCGCCTGGATGGATGGCGAGGAGCAGGTCACGGCAACCGAAGTGATCGTGGAGGCAGTGGCTACAACCACTGTTGCCGAGCCGGATTTGGTCAAGTCCTGTGTGCTGGTTGCCGTTATGGTGGCCTTGCCGGAACCTGGAGCGGTTGCGGGAGCTGTATAAAGGCCGGACGACGAGATCGTGCCCGAGTCAGCAAACCATGTCACGGTAGAACTATAGTTTCCGGTTCCGGCAACCGTTGCTGAACACTGACTGGTTTGTCCGGCTTGTAGGCTTGCTGGAGTGCAAGTAACCGTCACCGAAGCAATGCTGGGCTGAACGGTTACTGTCACCGTTGTCGAGCCGGACTTCGTTATGTCCTGCGTTGAGGTTGCCGTAATGGTTGCCGTTCCTGCAGAAGTGGGCGTGAAGATGCCCGAGCTGCTAACGCTCCCGATACTTGACGGACTCACCGACCAACTCACGGAGTTGGTGAAATTGCCGGTGCCCGTCACGGTCGGTGTGCATGTAGTCGTCTGGTTAGTCTGAATCGATGCCGGGGAACAGGCCACGGCAACCGAAGTGATGCTGGGCGGGGCGGTGACCGTCACAGTCGCCGAGCCGGATTTGGTCGAGTCCTGTGTCGAGGTGGCTGTGACGGTAGCGGTTCCAGCGTTGGTGGGCGTGAAAACGCCAACAGTACTCACGCTGCCTATGGTGGAAGGGCTTACGGACCAACTGACCGAGCTACTAAAACTTCCTGACCCCGAAACGTTCGGGGTGCAGGCCGACGTCTGGTTAGTCTGGATGGATGTCGGGAAGCATACCGCGGTAACCGAAGTGATCGTCGAAGGCGCAGTCACTGTTACCGTCGCCGAGCCGGACTTGGTGAAGTCTTCGGTTGATGTCGCGGTGATAGCGACAGTACCCGTTGCTGAGGGTGTAAACACACCTGCCGATGTGATCGTTCCGTATGTTGCCGACCAGGTGACCCCGGAACTGAAGTTGCCGGTTCCGCTCAGTGTCGGCGTGCAGGTTGACGTCTGATTGGTATAGATCGAAGTAGGGGAACAACTCACCACGACAGATGTAATCGTCGGGGAAGCCGGAGGAGTGCCTCCGCCGACATTGCTACTGCCGCCGCAACCCGATAGAAGTCCCAGGCCTATAAGAAAACAGCTGGTGAGAAATATCCTTGGCGAGCACTGGGTGCGGATTAGGCTTGCAAGAAGACCTGTGCAAGAAGACCAATCATCTAAGGAGTTGCTTGTTGCATGGAGTCTGCTGGACTGCGAAGCAAGGCGTGTCATGGGTCCCTCGCATTTGGCGGTTCACGGTGTGCCACATCCTCTGCGATATATGGACATCCCTGGCGATCTGCCCAAAACCGGGATGATATGGATACGAATGAGACGTATGCCATAGCGTACATTTAGTCGAAAGCATACAACCATGCTGAATGGGTGGCAATAGATATTTGCATTAGAATCGGGAAGCGCATTCGCGCACTGAGGCTCAAACGCCACTGGACGCAAAAGATGCTTGCCGACCACTCCGTTCTTGGAAGAGTCTACCTCTCAGAGATTGAGAACGGGCGAAAGGAAGTGTGTGTCCGCACCCTTGAACGGATTGCCAATGCCCTGTCTGTCCCACTTTCTGAATTCTTTGAAGAATTATAGACCTCAGATGTGCGTAGGTTGTCAAGCTGTGAATCTCCGTTGCGGTTGGCTCAAGTGATCTTGGCCCTTGCCGGGTCGAACACGAGGTCCGGGAGGATTTCTGGCCGCTTTATTCCGTTGTCATCTTAGAGAAAACCCGATGTCGGAACTCGCGGGGCTTTCATTGATTGAACATGGATGCACCGACCGTCTCAATTTCGACTACAGTGGTGTGGTGGCAAAAAGCAGATGCGTGACTGCAGTCGGCAATATCGCCATATATATCAATAGTTTATGCTGGTCGGGGCGGAGGGATTCGAACCCCCGGCCCTCTGCTCCCAAAGCAGATGCGCTACCAGGCTGCGCTACGCCCCGACTTCCCTTCGATTGTATCGTGAATTGTCTTCAATAACCTACCACGGTCGCGGAAGTGAGGGCGTGGCCGGTCCAAAGAAGCAGCCATATGGCTAATGCCGCTGGGATGAAGAAGATGAGGGCCAGCGCCCCTGCGAGCAGCAGCAAGAAAATCCAGTCCTTTTCGGTGTGGCGCCGCGGTTCACCCAGGTGTCGGCAGAGTAATTGGTAGTTACGGCGGTTGGGCTTCCAGGCGATATCGAAAATGTCTCCAAGAATGGGAATGGAGCCTACAAGTACGGCAATGCCGAGGTTCGCAGCCATTCGCACCAGCGTCACGTACGGTACGCCGCGTATCCAGGCTGCCAAAGGAATGATCACCGAGAGCAGTCCCGCCAGTACGTCGCCTAATCCGGGCACCAGACCGATGATCCCGACCAGACCGAAGCGGATGCCTGTGCCGGGGATGCGAATTGCCTCGTCGAGCAGGATTTCCAGACCCTGCAGGGTGCTGTCGCGAAACAGCCACGCGCCCCGGTTCCAGCGGTTGAGGCCCAGCAATTCGCCGACTGGGGGAATGGGGCCGTCGCTGGGGGTGGTGCGCCGCGGGATTTGCTTCGGGTTAGCCATTCGGACTGGCTCCAGTTTGGGCCGAGATTTCTATCTTGGTTCGATGCTACAATCTGAAGGGTGCATGGCGGCTATAGTTCAGCGGCAGAACGCCTGACTGTGGCTCAGGATGTCGTGGGTTCGATCCCCACTAGCCGCCCCAAAGAAAATATCTTTTTTATTTAGTGGGATTTAGAAATCCAAGGTTCAGACCTTAATCGACCTGATGTAGAAGATTACAATCAGGACTACCCACCAAAACAGATAAAAGTTCGGAAAGGTATTGATCGAACGAATTGACTGAGCGAACGAGACTCACGTAATCATTCATTAGGATGAGGCCATAACCCTCCCACGGACGGAAGACAAGCGCAAGTAGCCGCGCGAGAATTGTAGGCCATGGGTCATCCCGCCCATTGTGAGGTCGCGTCTTGATAGATTCTTTAGTGTTTCCAGCCGTCCGGCGCTGGATTGCCTGTGCTGCTCCGGTAGTGTTTGTGCTGTTCTGTGGAGCGGCGTTTTCCCAGGGAACTCCGCCTTCACAATCACCCCTATATGGGGGAAGCGGACCTTCGTCTCCACCACCGCAGCAGAGCGGATCAGCCACAGGTGGAGTTTTTGCTCCCGTTCTCGATTCCGAAAAACGACCCATCACAGCGGGAGGTTTCGTCAAGACCGGTCCGGTGATCTTCAAGGACATATCTGAAAAGGCCGGCCTCACCGCATGGCAGCACAAGATGGGCACGCCGCAGAAGCCATACATTCTGGAGACTATCGGATCGGGCGTCTGCCTTCTTGACTACGACCACGACGGCTGGCTCGACATATATCTTGTCAACGGCTCGACTTACGATGCCGAGAATGGCAAGACCGAGCCGCCTCATGCCGCTCTCTTCCACAATAATCATGATGGAACTTTCACAAACGTTGCCAATATCGCCGGTGTGACCAATGACAGATGGGGGTTCGGTTGCGCGGTTGGCGACTACGACAACGACGGCTGGCCCGACATTTACGTGGGGAACTACGGCAAGAACCGGCTCTTCCACAACAACCACGATGGAACGTTTACGGATGTTGGCGAGTCGGCCGGCGTAACACTGGGCAACTGGTCGACCGGACCGAGTTTTGGCGACTACGATGGCGACGGGCGGCTCGATCTCTTTGTCCCCGGCTACATTCACTGGGACATGAACAACCTCCCGCTTTCCGGATCGAAGGCGGTTGGTTTTGCAAATTGCCAGTTTCGAGGTGCACAAACGATGTGCGGGCCGCGCGGGCTGCCGGGTGAGCCGGACCATCTGTTCCACAATAATGGCGACGGCACGTTTACCGATGTCAGCGTTAAAGCCGGGGTGGAAGATAAGCGCCACTATTACGGGTTCTCTTCAACGTTTGTCGATATCAACGACGACGGCAAAGTGGACTTGATTGTTACGGACGACTCCTCACCGAACTATCTCTATATCAACAAGGGTGACGGAACGTTTCAGGATGCAAGCTTCTATTCCGGCTTTGCGCTGAATCAGGATGCCCGCGAAACTGCTTCAATGGGTCTGGCCGTCGGCGACTACAGGAACAACGGCAGGCTCGATCTCTACACCACCACGTTTTCTGACGACTACAAAACTCTCTATCGAAACGATGGCGACGGGAATTTTGTGGACATCACGCCACAGATGGGAATTGCGGAAGCAACGTATCCTTTCTTGAGCTGGGGTACCGAGTTCTTCGACTACGACAACGACGGCTGGAAAGACCTGATGTTTGTCAGCGGCCACGTCTATCCTCAGGTCGATCAACACGAGTGGGGGACTTCGTTTGCAGAGCGCCCGCTGCTTTTTCACAACGTGGATCATGGCAAGAAGTTCGACGTTATGCCGGCTGTGGAAGGTACCGGGCTGGCGGATGTAATTCCAGCGCGGGGCGCGGCCTTCGGAGACCTGTTCAACGACGGCAAGATCGACGTCGTCATCAACTGCCTGGACCACACGCCGGTGCTGCTTAAAAACGTGAACGACGATCATAACCACTGGGTGGGACTGTTGCTGATTGGAGGGCCGAAAAGCCCGCGCGACGCCGTTGGCTCGACGGTTTACCTGACGGCCGGCGGGATGCGCCAGCGCGGCGACGTGATGAGCGGCGGCAGCTTCGAGTCGTCCAATGACTTCCGGCAGCATTTCGGCCTGGGCGAAAACACAACGGTGGACAAGGTGGAGATTCGCTGGCCAGACGGCGCAAAGGAGACGTACACTCTCCCTGGTGTAGACCGCTATTTCGCTATCGAAGAAGGCAAGGGACTGGTGCCGAGCGTGTACGACGCGATTGCCGAACATTCGGCGAGAACCGCCACGGCACACGGGGGCAAGTAAGTCGAAAGATATCTGGACGAGGTGGTCGGGGACGCTGCGGCTTCGCCAGGCGTCTCTCGATGGAGCTAGCATGAGAAGGATTTCGAGTACAATGATCGCGATTGCCGGACTGATGCTGGCCGGATGTTGGATTGCTCCAGTTCGGGCTCAGCAGAGCGGGGTTCAGACCGCAAGCCCGCAGCAGGATGCGGCGTCATTAACTCCTCCGCCCGCTTATACGCCTCGGCCTAAAGGCGCGCCGCCTGTGGAAGACACGCCTGCGCAGCGCGAGGCGCTGGCAAAATGGAAGGCTAAGGCGGAGTTAGCTGTCGCAGAAGACCGCAAAGAATATAACTCAGCAGTAACTCCAAGCTATAACTTCCACTACGGGCCGAAGAACCCATTTACTCCTGGAAACATTCAAGTACAGGGCGAAGGCTTTCTGCAGCCCGGCGCATATCCAAGCGCGGAATATTGCGGAACCTGCCATCAGGAGGCGTATTGCCAGTGGCGCCAGGCGCTGCACTCCAACGCCTTCCGGACACCGTTTTATCGCACCAGCGTCAACATTCTGATCCGCGACCCGGAGCGGGGAATCTCGTTTGCGCGCCACTGCGACAGTTGCCACAACCCGATCGGCGTGCTCGGCGCGGCGCTAACCGAAAATTCAAAGGTGGACCGCGCCAAGTTCGACTCTGACGGATTGACCTGCACCACGTGCCACTCCGTTGTAAGCCTGGACTCGACCAACGGCAACGCCAGCGTGAAGATGGGTGTGCCCGCTGTGATTGTGGATGAGAACGGAGAGCGGATCCCCGGCGAGGTTCCCTTCGAAATGATTCTCAGGCACCCGGAACGGCATTCGAAGGCAGTGATGCATGATTTTCTGCACACGCCCGAGTTCTGCGCGGCCTGCCATAAAGCGAATTTGCCCGCCCCGCTTAACGATTACAAGTTCCTCCGCGCGTTTACGGCTTACGACGAGTGGCAGCAGTCAAAGTTTTCACAGCGCAATCCGCTGACCTTTTACACCGCTGACTTCACCACCTGCCAGGGTTGCCACATGAAGCGCAACCCGATTTCACTGCCCGACTACGGCGCGAAAAATGGAATGTTGGTCTCGCATCGCTGGCTGGCTGGAAACACTGCCGTTCCCTACTACTATGGCTTCGACGATCAACTAAACAAGACGATCGAGTTCCTGCGTTCCGGCAATTATCTCAACGTGGATATCTTTGGACTCAAGAAGGCCGGGAGCGAAAACTTGATTGCACCGCTGGGCAAGGTCCCTTATAGCCTTGCTCCCAATGACTCTGTCGAGGCTTACGTGGTGATTCAGAACAAGAACATCGGCCACTCGCTAATCCCCGAGGTGCGCGATCTCTACGAAGCATGGGTTGAGTTCACTGTGAAGGACGCCAGCGGCAAGGATATCTATCACAGCGGATTCCTCAAGCCGGACGGCATGTTGGATCCGCGCGCCCACAGCTTCACTAACCGGCCAGTTACCGATGAGGGTGAGTTTGTCGATAACCACAAAGTGTGGACCATTCACTCAGTGGCCTACGACAATACCGTGCAGGCAGGCCGCTCAGTATTGGTCCGCTACCAGTTCCGCATGCCTGCGGATGCAAGCGGCGCCGTCAGCGTTACTGCCAAGGTGAACTACCGCCATCTGCGCCAGAGTTATCTCAATAACATCTTCGGAAAAGGCGATCACCCCGCGTATCCCATCATCGAGATTGCCTCGCGGACGCGGGTTCTCAAGATTGGCGAAAACGGACCGGAAGCTGCAGACCCTTCAGACAACCAGGACTGGATGCGCTGGAACAATCTCGGCATTGCGCTGCTCGACCAGTTCCAGTACATGGAATCGGTGCAGGCATTCCACGAGGTGGTGAAACTGCGGCCCGACTATGCTGACGGCTACACCAACATCGGGCTCACGGAGATCTCCTGGGAAAAGTACGATTCGGCACGCACGGCCATTCACAGGGCGCTTGCTATCAACCCCGACAGCGTGCGCGCGCTCTACTACGATGGGCTCTTGCAGCGCCGCGCCGGCAATACGGAAAAGGAGATAGCGGACTTCCGCAAAGTGGTTGAAATGTTCCCGCAATCGCGTGATGCGCGGCGCGAACTCGGTATCACATACTACCAGCAGAACGACAACCCCGCCGCACTCGAGCAGTTTGAGGCCCTTCAGAGGATCGATCCCGATGACCTGACTGCGCACTATAACCTGTCCATCCTCTATCGCCGCATGGGCAGGCCGGATGAGGCTGCAAAGCAACAGGAGATGTTTGTCGATAAAAAGGTAGACCCAGGTGCGCCCACTTACTCGCTTAACTATCTACGCCTGCACCCTGAGATATCGACGGAAAGCATTCCGTGGCACATGCACTCGGACCTTTTGAACGATGCAGGAGCTCCGCAAAATGGCAAATAACATGGCCGGATGCAACCGAGTGCCGGCAGGATTTCGACTTATATTGGCAGGGCTATGCGTAATCGCCCTTCCAACCGGCGCGTTGGCCAAGAACTGCGCATGGATCAATGAGGCAACGGCAGGGGGACTGTTGGGCGGAACGGCAGTGGGCGAGGTAACGGAAGCTGCGGCCCCACAGCCAACGGTATGTACATTTACCCAGCAGGACGCAAGTGTAAAGCGCACCCTTCGCGTGACAGTGGAGATCGCGGCCGAGCCCCATGCGCGGCTGGAGACGGTGGCTCAAATTTGCGGGCCTGATGCGACTCCCATCAAGGCAATTGGTAACGAAGCGATGGTGTGCTCGGCGGACGATCGCAAAGGTGGCGTGGGCGAGCGCGTCGTGGGAAGGGTCCGTGATCAGGTTTTCACCATCACCATCGCAAGTACACTCAAAGTCGACCCGATCCTGAACCGGGAAGCACTCAAGGCCAAGATCTACACGGCGGCCGAGCAGGTGGCAGGCAACCTGTTCTAATTTTTTGATTCAATGCGCCGGCGAATTTCCGCTGCCTGCGCTATTTGATTGTCTGTTTTGCTGCCGGTCCATAAGCTGTTGTGCGATCGCTCGTTCGCGCCTGCTGTCTTCTGGGCGGTCGAGTTCGTTATACGTATTGGCGAGTTCCCAGTGAGCATGGACCCAGTTGGGTTCGGCCTTTACCAGATCTTCCAATGCCGTCGCGGCCTCGGCATATTTCCCGGTGGCTTCATCCAGCTTCGCCATTTCAAGGCGGGCAAACGGAAGCTTGGGCTGAAGTTGCAGCGCGAGTTCCAAAAGCGGCCGCGCATTCTCGAAATCCCTCTCTTTCAACCGTATCGCTCCAAGGTCAAGATTCGCGGTAGGATCCTCCGGATTCTGGCGCAAGGCAGTCTGGAAATCGAGAGTCGCTTCCTTCATGTCTCCCAATGCAAATTGGGCTTGCCCGGCCATCGTGGCGAGTCCGGGAATTGAAGGATTCAGGTGCATCGCCGCATCCAGATCATCGCGTGCATCGGACATCTCTCCCCGGTGCAGATGATCGGCTCCCGCAATGGTATATGCGTCTGCCCTGTGCGCGGCCTTCGCGACCATTTCCATGCGCGGATCACCCTCCTTCCAGTTGCCGGATTCAATAAGGCTGAAGGCGAGGAGGTATTCAAGATCCGTATCGGCCTCGTGGCCGCGCTCGAGTGGCGTCAAAAGATCAACCGCCTCAGTTTCTCTTCCCATTTTGATGTACACATAACCGAGCCCCACAGCGGCGGGCACATCGTGGGGCATAGCCGCATGGATGGTCTCAAATTGCTCCCGGGCATGAGCAAGGTCGCCTTTCTTGAAGTAGGCCATCGCCAGGTTCCGGCGGATAGGAATCTTGTCGGTAGCCGAACCTAATGCCCGCACATCTTCGTTGATGGCCTCGTCGAAATGTCCGGTGGCGGCGAGAGCCGCGCCCAGTCCGGCTTGGGCCTCCGTCATCCTGGGCTCGATCGCCAGAGCCTTCCGAAAGTCCTCGATCGCGGTCAGATTGTCACCATGCTGCTGTGCGGCAATGCCCGCATGAAGAAGCTGTTCAGCGTGAGTGGATGAGGACTGCATTGGAGCTTGTCCCACCGCCGGGCAGGCAGAAGCCAGCAGGACAAAGAAAGCGAACCGCGTTACGCCGCGGATAAACTGCAATTGCGACTGTGACCCTCGATGCGCAAGATTCGACTTGTGCAGTTCGGCGGTACTACCCAACGGAATGTACTGATTCGGGTGCGATAGCGGAGTTGAAACAGTCAATGATCGACCTCAGCGTCAACGACTCATGATCTCATGATTCCCGCGGTTTTACGTTCAGCAGCTTTCCCAGCTGAGGATGATCCCGCAATTGCCGCGCGGGTTTTGCGGTTGTGTTTGTTGGGCGAGTGGGGCATGACCAGGGCGTTGTTAGCGAAAGCTGCAAAGTGTATTCTGTACCTTGCTGGAAGACAAAGTCGCATCGAATTTCGATCCCCACTGGCTACCGTTGACCGCCGTGAATTTCCCCAGTTCTGTGTGACCATCTAAACCGCCCACACCCCAGTTTGCCGAGTCCCAGTGACCCCAGAAGCCAAGAAAAATGCTGAATTGGACGAGAACCTTATTGGATCGCCTGCCTGGCTCACGGAGTTCGAGCCGCGGCGCGGACTCCGCAATGGCCATCTTCAAACCATCGTTGGCAATTATCTTCGCCGGCCTCCATTTCAGCTAGCCTCCATCCCGGAAACAGTGGAGGTTGACCCGGCCGATGGCAGCCGCGTGTTGTGCCACTGCCACTGGCAGGCTGGGTCCGGAATGGGTGATCGGCTGACCGCGATTCTGGTTCACGGCCTCGAGGGCTCGTCGGACTCCCGTTACATCCAGGGCATCGCCGCCCGCGCATACGCTGCTGGATTCAACGTGATCCGCATGAACATGCGGAACTGCGGCGACACGGATGCGCTCACACCCACCCTATACCACTCCGGTCTTTCGGGCGACGTGGGAGCGGTGATGCGCCATTTTGCCGGACGATTCGGCCTGGAGCGCATTGCGCTGGTGGGATACTCCATGGGCGGCAATCTTGTCCTGAAACTGGCCGGAGAGTGGGGCCACGAGCCCCCGCTTTTTGCCGTAGTCGCAGTCTGCCCGGCCATCGATCTGGCCGCCGGGTCGGACGCTCTGCATGAGCCGGCGAACCGTGGGTATGAATGGCATTTCCTGCGCGGTTTGATGCGGCGCTTCCGCCGCAAGGCCGCGATGTTTCCCTCCATGTACTCGACTGCGGAAATTGGCCCGATCCACTCCCTGCGCCAGTTCGATCATCAGATTGTGGCCCGCTACTGTGGATTCTCGAGCGCCGACGATTATTACTACCGCGCTGCCAGTGCCCGCGTAGTGCCGCAAGTTACGGTTCCCACACTCATTCTGCAAGCCGCGGACGATCCCTTCATCCGCCTGTTTCCTGAGACGCGCGCCAAAATCATTGCCAATCCGCATATAAATTTCGTCGAGACGCGTCACGGCGGACACTGCGCCTATCTTTCCCGCGACCATGGCGACGAGATTCACTGGGCCGAGGCAACCGTGATCCGGTACCTGGCCACCCTCCATCGGCAATCCAATGGAAGCTGATTGGGAATTCGAAATCGGCAGCGATGCGCCGGTGATTGAAGCACATTGGCCGGGATTCGTCGACTTGCAACGAACTCCGAATGCGGCATGGGATTTGTCGGAGGTTAGCGAGCTTCCGGCTCTCGCCCAGGTGCTGTCGCGGCTCAACTTGCCAACGTCGCCGGTGTGGACCTCGAAGTGCGACTACTGGCCGGTGATTACGCCCGATGAGTTCGACCCGGACGAACTGGACGCGCCACCTGAATGCTCCAGTTACGGCACCGGCTGCTACATCGACCTGCTGCCCAAGAGCGGCCAGCTGTGGCCATTTCCAGCCGTGATTGCCGCCGATTGCAAGAGCCTCTGCGACAAGCTGCGAGTTGCTCCGCTGCGCTGCTGCCGCGTCGACCTGGTGATACGGCGCGCGGCCATCGCTCCCGATCTCTGGGACACCGGTATTACCGCGTACATCACCGCGTGCGGCGGAACCCAGGCCGATGCCGCAGATGCTCTCCAGGATGCACTCCTCGCTTTTGGCGATGCGCTCTGCGGTGACTCAACGCTACAATAAAAAAGCGTGGGCGAGTAGCTCAATTGGATAGAGCACCGGCCTTCTAAGCCGGGGGTTGTGGGTTCAATCCCCGCCTCGCCCACCATTTAGAATCAATAATGTGCCCATTTATTACTACTCGCAAATATTCGTAGTGTGCCAAATCTTGTGCCCACTCTGAATTAGGAGTGGGAGGAAACCTTTCTCGTTGATGCCGGCGACTACCAACAAGGCGGACGCATCGAGCGTCGCGAATCCAGCGAGGACCAATTCAAGCGCTCGTTCTTCGCCGATGCGCAGCAGCAAATTGTGCTGGATAACTGTTGCCGCACGAGTACTCCAATTCCTGGTGCGGCAAGTTCCGCCGCCCTGCCAACCTCGCCACCCCCGACTTTCCATAGCCGATGAAGACCGATCTGCTATCCGGACATTACCCTAGTTTTCGAGCTCTGCCCGAGTTGCCGGTTGCACACCGGTTTTGCTCTGGAGGCGTCCGTGACTCACGGGCTACGGGCCGAACAAGGGTTATCTGAGAAGGCAAATACCGATCTTGCGCTCCGCACAGGGACAATCGACAACGATTGAGCGGAAGAGAAACTCCTTCACTCCCGCAGCCACGTTACGCCGACCGCGGTTGGAGTTGGCGGCGTGGATACAATCGGCCTTTGTAATAGGCGGACCGGAGGCTGCGGAGATGCTTTGTGTGGGTGGAGATTAAGCCTTCCCATCGCACCAAGCGCCTTAGGAGTACTTCCATCGAATTTGCCGGGTCAGCCGTGACGAACTGACCCGCGCAGGTTTCGCGATTTAGTCAGGCTACGGAATGGTGTATTTTGCCGTTGTGACTCCGCTATTGCTCCATCCCGGTGCACTGGCCATAGCTTTGATCGTGGTTGTTGCGCTGATGGTAATTGCCCCGTTGTACAGCTCTGTTGTTCCGGCGTTTGGAACCGGCGTGGTTCCATCGGTGGTGTAGTAAATGCTGGCGTTCGGTGTCGTGTCGCTCAGCGACACGGTTTGTGCGGAAGTGTAAGTTCCGCCGGGTTCGCTGAATGTAGGCACCGTTGCAACGAGTGTTATTGTTTCTGCAACCGCGATGCTGTTGTTCCATCCTGTCAGGCTGGCTATGGCTTTGATCGTGGTTGTTGCGCCGATGGTGATTGGCCCGTTGTACAGTACCGTTGTTCCGGCGTTTGGAACCGGCGTGGTGCCATCGGTAGTGTAGTAAATGCTCGCGTTCGGTGTCGTATCGCTCAGCGTCACGGTTTGTACCGATGTATAACTACCGCCGTGTTCGCTGAATGTAGGCTCGGCTGCCTGGAGCGTTATTGTTTCGTAAGCCGTGGAGCTGTTGCTCCATCCTGCCAAGCTGGCAACGGCTTTAATCGTAGTGGTAGAGCCGACGGTAATTGGCCCGTTGTACGGCACCGTGGTACCGGCGTTTGGAACTGGCGTGGTGCCATCGGTAGTGTAGTAAATGCTTGCGTTCGGTGTCGTATCGCTCAGGGACACGGTTTGTGGCGACGCGTAAGTACTGCCGTGTTCGCTGAATGTCGGAGCCGTTACAGCAAGTGTTATTGTTTCGTAAGCCGTGGAGCTGTTGCTCCATCCTGCCAAGCTGGCAATGGCTTTGATCGTGGTTGTAGCGCTAATGGTAATTGGCTCGTTGTACAGCGCCGTCGTTCCGGCGTTTGGAACCGGCGTGGTGCCATCGGTGGTGTAGTAAATGCCCGCGTTCGGTGTCGTATCGCTCAGGGACACGGTTTGTGGCGACGTGTAAGTACTGCCGTGTTCGCTGAATGTAGGCGCCGTTACAGCAAGCGTTATTGTTTCGTAAGCCGTGGAGCTGTTGCTCCATCCTGCCAGGCTGGCAATGGCTTTGATCGTGGTTGTAGCGCTGATGGTAATTGGTCCGTTGTACGGCACTGTGGTTCCGGCGTTTGGAACCGGCGTGGTGCCATCGGTAGTGTAGTAAATGCCCGCGTTCGGTGTCGTATCGCTCAGGGACACGGTTTGTGGCGACGTGTAAGTACTGCCGTGTTCGCTGAACGTAGGCGCCGTTGCCGTGAGCGTTATTGTTTCGTAGGCCATGGAACTGTTGGTCCATCCTGCCAAACTGGCAATGGCTTTGATCGTGGTTGTAGCGCTGATGGTAATTGGCCCGTTGTACAGCACCGTCGTTCCGGCGTTTGGAACCGGCGTGGTGCCATCGGTAGTGTAGTAAATGCCCGCGTTCAGTGTAGTGTCGCTCAGCGTCACGGTCTGCGTCGTTGTATAGGAATGGCCAGGTTCGCTAAATGTCGGCGAAGTTGCCATGAGTGTTATTGTTTCCGAAACCACCGGACTGTTGTTGAATCCTGTTCCGGTTGCAATAGCCGACAGCGCTGTTGTGGACGCTACCGTAATCGGTCCGCCGTAGAGCATCGTGGTTCCGGCGTTTGGAACCGGGGTGCTGCCATCGGTGGTGTAGTAGATGCTCGCTGTGGATTGTGCGTCGCTGATAGTTACCGTCTCTGCTTGCGTATAGGTACCGCCTTTGATGCTGAACGCCGGAGGGTTGATCTGGTTGGAGTCGTTGTAGGTGGCTGTTACCTCGTTACTCTGCAGGTATCCGGGTGCGACGGCGATGGCGGCAAACTTGGTGGTTGTGGTCAGGACGATCGGGGCTGTGAATAGGTTCGAGGCAACGGTCGGACGGGTGCCATTGGTGGTGTAGTAGATACTTGCACCCGGCGTCGCATCGGTTATGGTCACAGTTTGGGTTCCACCATAGAACGTCCCTCCTACAGGGGATAACTGCGGAGTAGCCGCAGGCTGCATGCCGGTTATCAATCCATAGACACTTACCAGGTATTCTGCTCCAACGTATACCTTACCGTTGACTATTGTTGGCACGGCGAATTTCACAGCTGGACCAGGATCGTCCCGCGATACATTGGTGGCGCTCGAGTAAAAGGTCGTTGCGGTGTTGAGAGCATCGTGTGCGAACAATGTTGCGGATGCTTGTCCGCCGTAGCCGTCGCTATTGATTGCCCAGACAATTCCCTGCGTAGTTCCATTCGCGGAAATCGACGGTGTGGCGCCCGGGAATGCCAAGGTTTCGGAAGAAACTCCCGTGGGCCCGGTCAACTGGCCGTCGGCAAGCGAGAATGACTTAAGCTTGTCATTCACGCCCCAATAGTAGATATTGCCATTCCAATAGGCTGGCGAACTCCAGACACCGGGAACACCAACTGCATTGGTAATTTCCTGCACTACTTGATCGCCGCTCGCTGTGTATCCGCCGAGATTCTCGCGATCCAGGAGGTAGAGCGTACCCGATTTACCCGCCACCACCAGAAGATTGGGATAGCTTCCGGTGGTTTGGGTGGGGAGAATCAAGGCTCCACCTGCTGCGAGGTCAAGATCGCCGGCTTCCATATTCAACTGGTTATATGGGGTAAATTCATCCTTGATCGTCGGAACTCCGTTGGAGAGATCCAAATTGACGATGCTATCCCCATAATCCATCAGGCTGGTATAGGGAACGGAGGCGTGATAATCACCATTTCCCGTGGGGACGAAGATGCGCCCATAGGGATAGTTCACAGGATCGATGATTTCAGCAGCAAGGCCTGCCCCTGACATCCATATGCCGGCGCCGAAACCGTTTCGTGTTGCACAGTATGCGCCCGTCTGCGACAGTGTGCTGGCGTTGTATGCAATAACCCATCCATGAAATGGGAGGGTGTCGCCATGCGATGCCCATGCGATGTAGATGATCCCGTTGAGCAATAGCAGACCGGGGCGCTGGTTTTCCCACAAAGGATCAAAGGCCAGAGTCCCACCCGAACTACCGACGCCGGTCCCCGAAACGCTTGCCGTAATTTGAACTGGACCTCCGAATTTCTCCGCGCCGGTTGTTACGTCCAGGGCGTGCAGCCTCTGCACATATGCACCATTCTCGGCTGTCTTGCTCACGACATACAATGTTCCGGTACTGGGGTCAATTACCGGAGTCCCTGTGATGCCTATCTCCGGCCAAATGTCGGTTCCAACAACCGATGATGAAACCGTTGTCGCCCCGGCCGCCGCCCCGTATGCCTGAGTCAACAGCGAAGCAAACCAAAGCGGGCTGGCATTAGCGCCAGTGTTGCTATCCGCATCGAAGGCATAAACACTGTCGTGTTCGGTTGCAACATAAAGCACATTATGCAGTTGCCCTCCGATCGTGACGCCGGGAAGATAAAGCGGCTCCGCAAAAACATACCCATCCACCGCCCGGGAGTAGAGTTTGCCGAATTGCGCGGGTTTCACATTGGCCGGTGTCAGAATCGTTTCATTGAGATTCTGTCCGGTCCTCGCAACGTCGTTGTGCCAGGTGGTAACGCTCACCTGCGCCGTGGCTGGCGCGCAGGTGCTTGTCAGCAGCAACAACGCCGCGAAAATCATGGGGATAAAGTTCTTTCGTCTAGTCGCAGTCTGGTGCATCATATTCACGCCCTTCCTCATGGCCAGGTGCTTGCTCGCATCCGAATTCGGGGAGAAACCTGCGTCCTCAGCCGGCAGCTGCCTCTCGATGTCCCCCTGCACCGAGGCGTACTGCGGGCTGTTCAACTTGACTTGAGATAGTTCGACCAATATTGCGCATATCGCGCACCCGCAATTCGCGCTCGGATCTCAATTCTCGGATCTCAATTTCTGCCTTGAAATTGGCAATTATACGCGCCCGAGGTTGAGGTGAGGGAAAAATGAACACTGATCCCGAAATCGTCAGCCATCGCGTCACAAGAGCCCCGCGATTTGCTGCCGATTATGCCTCGCCCGATTTAGCGAGAGCGCTCCATCAGCGATCGAATCGTTGAAAGGCGATCTCGCTGCTTTTCCTGACTATATGTTCCACTCTTGCGTTTTCGAAATACCTCGTTTGGGTCACATACACTTGGCAAAGTGGATGGGCAACATGCGAGACGGCTTCCGCATCTATTCATATGTCGGAAAATATCCCTCATCGCTCAGCCATCGCAAAAGGTCCTGCAAGCCCTGGCAAATGCGCTGCTCAAAACGCTTAGATCGCCCGATCGGCGTCGGCCGATGTGGAATGGCTCCAACGCTTCACACTACGTCCTATCGTCGAATTCAATTCACCTAAATCAATGGATAGCGTAGACGCCTTGGACGAGTTGGTTGCGGCGCAGGAAGAACTGTCGCCCCTGATTTATGGCTTCCCCGATGGTTAACCTTTCCCCTTCGTTCGCCGCCATTCAGCCTCTTGGCGCTGCCTTTGTGCAGCTGACAGATGCGCCTTGAGGCTGGGGGACAATTCAGTTTCTTATTCCGCAATGCTATCACCGAATTCCGTTTAGTCGCGCGAGACTGCGAGCTCTGGTTCGCCTGCCGTTGCTCTAAGAGCAGGAGTGTGGGCCGCTCGGAAGGTCCAGCCACGATGTTCTCCGGGAGCGCTCCAATTGGAGGTGCTGAATGAGCGACAGGAACACTTTCTATGTGAGAATGGAGAAACACTGAACAAAACGGCCGATAACGGAATTCTCACATTGAGACCATAAAAATGCTGCCGTTACCCCTAACGGTCCTTCCTGCGAAGAACCAGAACAGGCATCATTTGCATTCTCCGAAGCCAATGCAAATCGCTGACATCTCGGTATGAAACGGGGATTAATTCTAGCCGCATTTCTCGGGACTCTCCCATTGCTTTCGCAAAGCACCACGGGGGAATTGCGTTTAACCGTCATCGATCCCGCTGGATCGGGCCTCAAGAGCACGGTTGTACTGGTTAGTCAGGGCAACGAGTATCGCGATTCGTTCACCACGGATGAACATGGGAACCTGGATGCCAAGCGCCTTCCCTACGGAATCTACCAGGTCCAGATCCGTGTGCAAGGGTTTGCCGAGGTTTCCGAGCCGGTTGAAATACGTTCCGCGCTTCCCCTGGATCGCACCATTCGGCTGAAAGTCAGTTCTGTTTCCGAATCGGTCAAAGTCAGCGCGTCCGGCACTTTGGTCGATCCGTACCAAGCAGGTTCGGTCAACGAGATGGGTTTGGAGACGATTCAGAATCGATTGACCGCGCTGCCCGGCCGCTCCATGCAGGACCTGGTCAACTCCGAACCCGGCTGGCTCTACGAAGGCAATGCGGTTCTCCACCCACGCGGGTCGGAATATCAAACGCAATTTGTTGTGGACGGAATTCCGCTCACCGAAAACCGCTCGCCAGGCTTTGGCCCGGAAGTCGAAGCCGATGACGTCGAATCCCTCAAGGTCTATACCGCCGGCATTCCCGCGGAGTATGGCAGGAAGATGGGCGGCGTCGTTGAAGTCAATACGCTCAAAAGCGCAAGTCCGGGGCTTCACGGACAACTCACTCTCTTCGGCGGCGCCTATGATACGGGTGGGATTAACACCCAGGATCAATTTACATGGAAAGCGAATACGCTCGGCGTAAGCGCCTCGGGCAACAGGACCGGCCACTATCTCAATCCGGTTGTGCCTGAGAATTACACCAACAACGGAACCACCGGCAGCTTTTCTGCGAACTACGAGCGTGATCTGACCGAGAAAGACCGTATCACCTTAATTGTCCGCCATGAGCTCGCGCGCTATGAGATCCCCAACGAATTGGTGCAGCAGAACGGGGCATGGTTGCCTGACTCCAACAACAACGCCGGCTGTCCACCCGTTCCGGTCGCGGACGAGCCGAGTGACTGCGTGTTCATTCCGGGCGGGCAGTTACAGACCGGCGATAACTTCGAAACCATCGGGAGCGCCTCTTATCAGCATATCTTTTCCGCCGGCACAATAGGCTGGCTGCGATTCATGGCCCGCGATAACTCCAATGACTTTTATTCCAGCCCGTTGTCGTGGCCGCTCATTGCAACCCAGCACAATGACTCCAAGGAGACCTATTTCAACGGCAGCTTTGCCGTTCATCACCGAAGGCAGGAATGGAAGGCGGGCGTCGAATCCGACGCGGCATTCCTCAACGAAGACTTCCGCTACCTGATGCCCGACTGCTCCGATGCTTCAGACCCTCAATGCCCCATAGCATTGGGCATCTTGGACGCTGGTGCCACAACCTTTGCCTTTGCCGGCAGCCATCCGGATCTCGAACAATCGACTTATGTCCAGGACTTAATCCGCCTCGGCAACTGGACGGTCAACGCAGGCTTGCGATGGGATCGCTACCAATTGCTGTTGAATCAAAACGCGCTGAGCCCGCGCCTCGCCATCTCGCGCTACTTCCCAACTCTTGGCCTGAATCTTCACGGGTCCTACGACCGCGTCTTCCAGACACCTTCCTCCGAAAACATCCTTTTGTCCAGCTCTCCGGCTGCGGAGTCTTTGGACACCAGCGTTCCCGCGGTGCAATTGCCGGTCCAGCCTTCTCACGGGAACTATTATGAATTGGGCCTGACCAAAGCGCTCTTCAATTGCCTGCGGCTCGACACGAATACGTTTCGCCGCGATGTGGATAACTACGCCGACGACTCTCAAATCCTGAGTACCGGGATAAGCTTCCCCATCGCCTTCAGGAAGGCCATTCTCTACGGCGCGGAGGGGAAACTGGAGGTTCAGCATTGGGGACGCTTTTCCGGATTCGCCAGTTACTCCTACATCGTAGGGAATGTCTGGAATCCAGTGACCGGCGGATTGTTTCTTGGAGACGATGCCTCGAGCGCAGTGACCCAGCTATCCGGACACACACCCGATTCGCAGGACCAACGGCAGACAGTGCGCGCGCGAGTTCGTTATCAAGTCGTCCCACGATTGTGGATTGCCCTGGGCAGCGACTACAACAGCGGGCTGCCATTTCAACCGGATCTATCCCCTCAGCAATATGCCATTGAGTACGGTCAAGTGGTCATTAGTCACCTGAATTTTGTTCGCGGCCGCATCAGTCCTTACCTCACCGAAAATGCCTCGGTGGGGGCCGATCTTTACAGGCGGGAAAAGCACTGGATCCGATTGCAGGCCGACGCCCAGAACCTGAGCAACAAGCTCGAAGTAATCGATTTTGGAGGGCTCTTTTCCGGCAACTCCATTGGCCCCTCCAGGAGTTTTTCAATACGTTTGACAACCGCCTTCTGAACTCGGATCGCGGCGGAACAATTCCACAAATCCACTTGCCAATCAGTCTCGGCAGCCGTAGTTTTCCGCCTGACGATTCCCCATAAAGTGGGTAGTGTCCGGCTGTGCCCACTGTTGTGCCCACCCTGAATGAAACGGAACAGTAAACAGCAGTAGTGTCGATAGACGCACAGCGCTTGAGAGACCGCGCGAACAGTGAGCAACAAGTAATCGCGGGTACGAGGCAGGAATTGGCGCCCTATCGGAATAGCCCATCTTCTAAGCCGGGGGTTGTGGGTTCAATCCCCGCCTCGCCCACCAGCCCTAAAATCGATGGCTTACGCGACCTCTTCCGTGCCTTAAAAGGCAGCCATAAATCTGGGCAACGGAGCGGTCACGAGAGAGCGAGTCTTCTATCGAAACAGTGGCACTGATGGAAAAGCAAAACTCTTGCATTCAACCCAATCAGTGATTTGAGGAATATTCGAACCTCTCGGAATACCTTCAGGAACGCTCGGAAACGTCTATTGGACCCGAAATGATCCCAAGCAAAATCACTCTTTAGACAACCTCATCTCTAAGAACGATGTGTGCAATAGTGCACCGCACGCGCCTCGCACTGTGTTCTACGCTCCTTCTCAGAGCAACTCCCAGATTCACAAAGGACGCACATGGCCACCTCGACCCATCCCGTCTCGTTACTTACTTCAACACGTATTCCTGGGTCGGAATGGAGACCTTCTCAGGCTCAGGCTCAATCAAGGCGCGATCAGGCGGATGCGGTGTGCCGTGCAAAAGCTGGCGACCAGGATGCATTCTCAGAACTCTACATGCTGCACAATAGGCGAGTTTTCTCAATCTGCATGAAGATCGTGCATGATTCCTCGCTGGCCGAAGACCTCTCCCAGGAAACATTTCTTCAGGTGCACAGGAAGCTCGAATCATTTCGCGGAGACTCAGCCTTCACCACCTGGCTGCACCGGCTCACCGTCAATACCGCGCTCATGTACTTGCGGAAGCGCGCGCTGCCAGTGGTTTCACTCGATCAAATGGCCGCGGATGTCCCGGAAGAGCACATGGGACGGGGTTTCGGCACACGCGATCTTGCACAAGCTGGGACCATCGACCGTCTGTCCATTGCTCGCGCGGTTACCGCTCTTGCGCCGGGTTATCGCAGCATCTTTCTCCTGCATGACGTCCACGGATTCGATCATGGCGAAATTGCCTCGATGCTTAAGTGCACACGCGGTAATACGAAGTCCCAACTGTACAAGGCGCGCCGAGTACTGCGCGGGGCTCTCACCACTCAAGCAAACTCGGACGCCAGTCGGCCAGGCAAGAAATCGGTGCAAGCGGACTGAAACGGGCTGGTCAAGCGGAATTGCAAGGTCATCGCGCGCACCGGCCTTGAGAGCTTAGTGCTCGCCAGACCCAACTCCAATTTGCTCAATCCGCCGATGCTAGACGGGTTTGGCAGGCTTCAATCGAGTTCGCGCAGTTTTCGAGGAAGCTGGCTTCTCGTGGATAACCTCCGGAAACCGATCAAGCAGGACTGAATTCAACAGCGACTTGTGGACCCTGATGCGCCCGTTGTATTCGATAAACCCGAGTTCGCGAAATCGATTCATGAAGTAGCTCACCCGGGAGCGGGTGGTTCCGATCATCTCCGCCAGGGTCTCCTGCGATATTTTGGGAATGTATTGTTCCGGTTCGCCAGGCTCGCCAAATTCCGCCATCAACAGAAGTATCCGCGCAAGGCGCTTTTCACTGGAGTTGAAAAGCTGATCGATCAGATCGGCCTGAATGCGCATGCTTCGTTCCAGAATGACCTTCAAGAACAGGTCTGAGAAGCCATGTTCCACATGCATCACGCGGATCATCTCTTCCCGGCTGATTCTGAGAGTGGTGCAGGCGGTAATCGCGGTGGCCGTGGTTAAGCGCAACCCAGCCACTGCGGCGAGCGCCTCTTCTCCCACAAAGTCCCCCGCGGAGAGAAGCGTGATCGTAGCTTCCTTCCCGGCTGAAGAGACCACTGTGACCTTTGCGCGGCCCTTCTGGAGATAAAAAACCGAGTCCGCGGCATCTCCCTGCGAAAAGAAGGCTTCCTTTCGCGCGAATTGAACGATTCTTCTCCCCACGCCGGCTGTCGCCAGGAAGGCGGCTACATCGAATCGGGGCTTTTCAAGTTCAACCATCGAAGGGCCTGCTTACAATTACGGCCATTGCAAGGTGACCGCGGAGTAGTGCGCGGAGAATTGCCATCATTTTAGCAAAGCTGTTGCGCCAGAAGGCCACAAACATCTGCTCCTGGGATGGCCCAGGGAGGCCGGATCTTCTTCATTCGACCAAGCATTCGTTGCCGCCGGTGCGGCTGCGCAGCTCGATCGAAGTTCATCAGGGGATTGTTCGGGCGGCAATCGTTACAAGGACAAACAAGCCCCGGCACTGGCCGGGGCTCGTATTGTGGACCAGATTTCCTCGTCTTACATAGCCGCAACGAAATCGGGCAGGATCCCGGCGGCATTCGCCTGAAGCAGTTGAGTCATTCGCGCGGCCATCCCGGTATACATCGACGCGGCCCGGTATGAGTTGACGCTGATCGCATCATTTACCTGGCTGAACGCATACTCGAGCAGCGCGATGGAAACGGAAATGCGGATATGCATGGCATCGGCGCGAAGAGTTTCAAGAAGCTCGCAATCGACCGAGTCGCAATTCCGGGCGGCAAAATCCGCCATCTCCACCATCACGCCCGCGTTATGAAACATCGCGCAAAGACCTTGTGGGCCGCGAATGCGTCTCCAGGTGTCCTCCGGTCTCGCGTCCAGCCCTTCTCTCCAAAGGAAATGCTCGGTCAATTCGCGGGCACTCCAGTCAGACCGAAGACGTGAAACCAGTGAATCCCACGTCTGGGAGTTTTTGCGTCGCGCCGCAGCTCTCATGTGAGAGAGAGAGATTGCGACACACACGATTGCGAGAATTTCGAGCAGAGTTACGATCATTGCCTCTCCTTACATCTGAAAACTGCAGTTGTTCCATCGTTCAAGGCAGGCCGGTCGCTTGCCGGGATTCCCGCCGTCATGAAAGGTACTCATCGATTCAGCTTACATTGGTAACTTAAAGTAACCCAAGTGCAGGCGCAATGGCACTTTAGGGTCAAAATCTGGCACTTCTGACTCCGGCGAGTTCTCGCACGAAATACGGCGTCATTAGAAGGCTGGCATCAGCAAGGGATGCCATCACCGGTTGAAGCGCCGCAACCTATTCTTACCCAAGCGCCGGCCGGGCAAGCCGCTGACTTCGTCCATCGTTTCAATGGATTGCAGTCCAATTCAAACCGATTCCCCGAGACACTGCCCATTTGTGCCGCGGCGCGTGTATGATTCCTGCGCCGCGTCCTCTTTCCCTGCAACTGCGCGGTATTTCCCTCCTGGAGGACACTTCGATGGCGACAGCTACAGCAGTGCATCCGGGCAAGCTCAGCGATCAGGTGAGCTTCCGCCCGCGTTATGGCAACTATATCGGTGGCAAATGGGTTGAGCCCGCCTCCGGTGAGTACTTTGAAAACATCACGCCGGTAACGGGAAGGGCCTTCTGCGAGATACCCCGCTCCGGCGCAAAGGATATTGAGCTGGCGCTGGACGCAGCCCATGCGGCGCGCCACAGCTGGGGCCACACCAGCCCCACTCACCGGGCCAACCTCATGATCCAGATAGCCCAGCGCATGGAAGACAATCTGGATATCCTGGCGCTGGCCGAAACCTGGGACAACGGCAAGCCGATCCGCGAGACCACGGCAGCCGACATTCCCCTGGCCATCGATCACTGGCGTTACTTCGCCGGCTGCATCCGCGCCCAGGAAGGCACTATCTCCGAGATCGACAGCGACACCGTGGCCTACCACTTTCACGAGCCACTCGGCGTCGTCGGCCAGATCATTCCCTGGAATTTTCCGATTCTGATGGCCACGTGGAAGTTGGCTCCTGCGATTGCAGCCGGCAACTGCGTGGTTCTGAAGCCGGCCGAGCAGACCCCGGCGAGCATCCTGGTTTGGGCGGAACTGGTGGCCGACCTTTTACCCCCCGGCGTACTGAATATTGTTAACGGCTTCGGGTTGGAGGCGGGCAAGCCGCTGGCCTCCAGTTCCCGCGTGGCCAAAATCGCCTTCACCGGCGAAACCACCACCGGCCGCCTGATCATGCAGTACGCCAGCCAGAACCTGATTCCCGTTACTCTCGAGCTCGGCGGCAAGTCGCCCAACATCTTCTTTGCCGACGTCCTGCAGGAAGACGACGACTTCTTTGACAAGGCCATCGAGGGCTTCGTCATGTTCGCCCTCAACCAGGGCGAAGTCTGCACCTGTCCCAGCCGCGCGCTCATCCAGGAAAGCATCTATGACCGCTTCATGGAGCGGGCACTCAAGCGCGTAGCGGCCATTAAACAGGCCAGCCCGCTCGAAAGCGACACGATGCTTGGCGCCCAGGCGTCGAGTGAGCAATTAGAGAAGATCCTGAGTTACATCGACATAGGCCACAAGGAAGGGGCAGAGTTACTGGCCGGCGGCAGCCGCGCGCACTTAGGCGGCGAACTGGAAGGTGGTTACTACGTCCAGCCTACCGTCTTCCGCGGTCACAACCGCATGAGGATCTTCCAGGAAGAAATCTTCGGCCCCGTCGTCTCCGTCACCACATTCAAGAATGAAGAAGACGCGCTGGAAATTGCCAACGACACGCTCTACGGTCTCGGCGCTGGTCTCTGGACCCGCGACGTCAACCGCTGCCATCGTCTCGGGCGCGGCATTCAGGCCGGCCGCGTGTGGATTAACTGCTATCACGCCTATCCGGCGCATGCGGCCTTCGGCGGCTACAAGCAATCCGGAATTGGCCGAGAGACGCACAGCATGATGCTCGACCACTATCAGCAGACCAAGAACCTGCTGGTGAGTTACAGCCCCAAGAAACTCGGCTTCTTCTGAGCACAGGGAACCGGGAGCAGGGAACAGTAGAACCAGTGCAGTAGGGTCCTGAGGTCCCGATTGTGGGATCTGGGACCCTCTTCCAAGCTGACAACGGATAACTAACCACTAACCACTAACCACTGAAGACTTATGCCTGACTTACCCCCTCAAGTTATCGCCACCGATCTCGCCATCCACCTCATTCGCGTCCTGCGCCAGAAGCATGGGCTGCTCATGTTCCACCAGTCGGGGGGCTGCTGCGATGGCAGCTCCCCGATGTGCTATCCCCGCGGCGAGTTCATCACTGGCGACTCAGACGTGCAGTTGGGCGAAGTGGATGGCGAGCCGTTCTACATGAGCCGCAGCCAGTTCGAGTATTGGAAGCACACGCAGCTTACACTCGACGTCGTCCCCGGCCGCGGTGGCATGTTCTCGCTCGACAACGGCGAAGGCGTGCGCTTCCTCATCCGCTCGCGCATCTTTGACGACGCGGAGATTCGCGACCTGCGCGCCGCGGGACGCATCTAAGTTCGAAGTTCGGTTCCACGCCACCCCTTTGGAGTGCCATGAGAGAGGCAGTCATTGTTTCCGCCGTCCGCACGCCGCTCGGCAAATTTCAGGGATCGCTCCAATCTTTCACCGGGCCGCAGTTGGGCGCACTCGCCGCTCGTGAAGCCGTCCGCCGCTCCGGCATTGAACCCTTGATCATCGACGAAATCATCATGGGCTGCGTTCTGCAGGCAGGACTCGGCCAGAACCCCGCACGCCAGACAGCGATCCATGGCGGACTTTCGCCGCGGTCAGGCGCCTTCACCATCAATCAGGTCTGTGGATCTGGACTCAAGGCCGTGGCGCTCGCAGCGCAGGCCATTCAAACAGAGAACGCTGAGATTGTCGTTGCCGGGGGCCTGGAGTCGATGTCCAACGCGCCCTATTTGTTGCCGCAGGCCCGCTCAGGTTATCGCATGGGCAACGGCACGCTCGTCGACTCCATGATCCACGACGGACTATGGGAGGCCTACAGAGGTTTCCACATGGGCGTGGGCGCTGAAATGATCGCCGCCAAATACGGCATCACCCGCGAACAGCAGGACGCCTTCGCTGCCGAATCGCATCGCCGCGCCGCCACCGCCACGTCGCAGGGCCTTTTCCGCGATGAGATTTTGCCTGTAGAAATTCCGGCAGCCAAAAGGGGCGAGAAGCCCAGCATTTTCGACGCCGATGAATCCATCCGTCCCGAAACCAAGGTCGAAGTACTCGCCCGCCTCAAGCCTGCTTTTCAAAAGGACGGCACCGTCACCGCCGGCAACTCCCCCGGCGTCAGCGACGGCGCTGCTGCCCTCGTCGTCACCAGCACAGCCCGCGCGCAAGCGCTCGGCCTCAAGCCGCTGGCCGTCATTCGAGCGCAATCGACAAGCGGCGGCGAGCCGGAGTGGTTCGGTCTTGCCCCCATCGAGGCCGTGCGCAAAGTAGCTGCTCGCGCCGGTTGGTCCCTGGCCAATGTGGATCTCTTCGAGCTCAACGAGGCATTCAGTGTTCAGGCTCTGGCCGTCAATCGCGAACTGGATCTCGACCCAGCCAAAGTCAACGTGCACGGCGGCGCGGTTGCCCTTGGACACCCAATCGGCGCCAGCGGAGCGCGCGTCCTGGTTACGCTTCTCTATGCATTGCAGCAACGTGGCAAGACGAAGGGAATAGCCGCCCTCTGCCTCGGAGGTGGCAACGCTGTGGGGCTCGCCGTCGAGCGCCTCTGACAGCAGCGACCCCGGCCAATCCGTATTGGATTCTTAATGGGAAACTGTCCGGAATCGAACACCCCCTCGCCGCAAGCGGTCACTTCTTTTGCTGCCTTGTTTTTTGCCTCCACCAGAAGTGCTTTCGTTTCAACACCTGGCGACCACCATCTTTTGGCACGGCAAGTGCTATTCCTCAGTCGTGATGGATATTGCCCGCCCAGATTTGAAGAAAAAGAAGACGCGCCAGCTTATCATATGGGCTGTCGTAGGAGTGGTTGTATTAGCGGCTCTCGCGGTTACCGTGTCGCGGCTCAAACCGGCCGCGCCCACAGTGGATGGTTCAACCGTCTGGCCGGACACGGTCAAGCGCGGAAACATGATCCGGCAGGTGCGCGGCTCTACCGGCAGCCTCGTGCCGCGAGAGGACTCCATTGAGCTGATTCCGGCGCAGACCGATGCAACCGTTGTCCGCATTCGCGTCTTGCCCGGCACCAAGGTCACGCCGGACACCGTCCTGATGGACCTCGACGATCCGCAGCTTCAGCAGTTGCTGCTGACGGCGCAACTGGGGCTCAAGCAGGCACAGGCCGACTATAAGAGCCTTCAGGCGACGCTCGAAAGCACTCTGATGGACAAGAAGACAGCGGCCGCGCAGGTGAACGCTTCCTATACCCAGGACCAGCTGCAGGCGCAGACTGACCAGGCGCTCTACAAGCTCGGTGTGGTCTCCGGAATCGTCTCAAGCGCATCGAAAAACACGGCTGACCAGTTGACCATCCAGAAGAAGCTGGCTGAGGAGCAGCTTGACGTAAATCAGAAGGCGATTGCGGTCCAGCTTGCCTCCGCGCAGACCAAGATCGACCAGGCCAAGGCGCTGCTCGATCTTTATCAGAAGCAATCGGACGAGCTTCACGTGCGTGCCGGCATCTCGGGCGTACTTTCTCCGCTGACCACACCGGTCGCGGTGGGCCAGCACGTCACAGCGGGAACCTCGGTGGCCGAGGTGACTCAGCTCGACAAGCTCAAGGCCGCTTTGCAGATCGCCGAAACCCAGGCGCGCGACATTCAGATCGGCCAGCCAGCCTCCATTGACACCCATAACGGAATTATTCCCGGCCACGTCACACGAATTGATCCTTCCGTAGTGAACGGAACGCGCACCGTTGACGTAGATCTTGATGGGCCGTTACCCGCGGGTGCGGTTCCGAACCTGAGCGTGGACGGAACCATCGACCTGGAGCACCTGAACGATGTCCTCTATGTGGGGCGCCCTGCACTGGGCAATGAAAACTCCACGCTGACGTTGTTCAAAGTGGACCCGGACGGCAAGGGGGCTGTGCGTGTACCGGTGAAGGTAGGCCGCGCGTCCGTGAACAGTATCCAGGTAATCGAGGGGTTGAAGGAAGGCGACACAGTTATCCTCTCCGATATGTCGCGAGAAGATACCGTGGACCGCATCCGGCTGGATCCAGCAGTTGTGGTGCACTAACAGCAACTTTTGCAAACAGCTTTGAAGCGTGGATGAAGCACCGGGAAAGCGGGGAACTGGTTCTTCGTCTCTGACAACGGATAACTGACAACTAAGAACTGATACGAGGGGGACAGGATGGCATCGAACGATAACCTCATTGAAATTGAAGACCTCACCAAGGTCTTCTACACCGACGAAGTGGAGACGCACGCGCTCTCCGGAGTTCACCTCACCATCGCGCGTGGCGAGTACGTGGCCATGTCCGGCCCCTCGGGCTGCGGCAAATCCACTTTGCTCTCCATCCTCGGCCTGCTTGATACGCCTACAGGCGGCAAGTATCTGCTCAACAACAAGCCGGTTGAGAGTCTCAGCTTCGGCGACCGCTCCCGCATTCGCAACCAGGAGATCGGCTTCATCTTCCAGAGCTTCAATCTAATCGGCGATCTTACTGTTGAAGAGAACGTCGAGTTACCCCTGACTTATCGTGCCGGCATGCCTTCGCAGGAGCGCAAAGGCCGCGTGAAAGACGCTCTCGAACGCGTGAACATGGCGCACCGCATGAAGCATTATCCCGCCCAGCTCTCCGGCGGTCAGCAGCAGCGTGTCGCTGTGGCCCGTGCGCTAGCTGGTTCGCCTTCGGTTCTGCTGGCTGACGAACCTACCGGTAACCTCGATTCGAAGAACGGCGAAGCCGTCATGCATTTGCTGGCCGACCTGCACCGCGAAGGCTCGACCATCTGCATGGTGACGCACGATCCGCGCTTCGCCAAGCACGCTCAGCGCGAAGTGCACCTGTTCGACGGAAAAGTGGTTTCAGAAGACGAACTCAAGAAGCTTACCGAGGAAGTGGAGGCCTAAAATGTCGTTCCGCAACTTGCTTCAGGACATGCGCTATGCGCTGCGGCAGTTGCGGCGCGCCCCAGGCTTCGCATTCACCGTCATCCTCACTCTGGCCCTCAGTGTGGGCGTGGCCACGGCGGTCTTCTGCGTCATCGACGCCGTGATTCTGCGTCCACTCCCTTTTGCGAACCCGGACAAGATTGTCTTTGTTCAGGCAACCAGCCGCAACGGTTTTCAGCATCCGGCTTCGTGGCCTAACTTCAAGGATGAGCGCGCGGAGGTCAAAACATTTCAGGCGCTTGCCGGGTACATGGATTTCCGGAAGATCACAATTGAGACCCCGTCCAACGGGCCTGTCTCACTTGATGGTGTTCATTCAACCGACAACTTCTTTCAAGTATTCGGTGTGCAGCCGCTGCTGGGGCGCACATTTCTGCCCGGAGAACAAGACGACGGTAAAAATGACATTGTCGTCCTGAGCTACGACGCGTGGAAGAGGTATTTCGACGGGGATCCAAATGTTGTGGGCAAGACCGTAAAACTGGATGGCCGGGCATCGTCGGTCGTCGGCGTAATGCCTGCGGAATTCCGCTACCCGCTCAACCTGCACAATGCTGTTTACACTCCCCGGTTCATCACCGATGAGTGGATGAAAAACCGCGGTGCGAACTGGCTGCGGACGGTCGGTTTGCTCAAAGACGGATTCTCCGTTCAACAGGCGCAGGCTGATTTTGCGCATGTCTTCGCCGACCTGGCCAGAGCTCATCCGGAGACAGATAGTGGCGACACACCCGAGATCACGCCGATGGCGGAACGAGTTGCAGGAAAAGCAAAGGGTCCACTTTACACGCTCTTGTTTGCAGTGCTGGCAGTGCTGGCGATCGGATGCGTCAATGTGGCAGGTCTCCTGCTGGCGCGCGGTGTCAAGCGCGAGCGGGAGATGGCCATGCGGATGGCCATCGGCGCGGGGCGGAGCCGGCTTTTCGGTCAAGTGCTTACAGAAGGCTTGATGCTGGCCATGATTGGCGCACTCGGCGGCACGCTGCTGGCGTCCGGCCTGCTGGACTTAATGAGTGCGTTTCTGGTCAAGGCGCTGGACCGAGGCGCGGATATCCATATGAACTGGGCTGTGCTTTCCGCCGCTGTTGCAACAGCCGTATTCACCAGCCTTGCGGCTTCGCTTTATCCCGCATTGAGGTTTTCCGGCGTCGATCCGAATCGGGCATTGAAGGCGGGCGGAAGTGCCGGAACGAATCGCTCGCAGACGCGAGTACGCAGCGCATTTATTGTGACGCAGGTGTCGCTGACCCTTGTGCTGCTGGTGGTGGCTGGCTTGCTGATGCGCGATGTCACCCGCTATCGGAGCGCCGATTTAGGATTCAATCCAGCAAAGATTCTGTCGGTCAAACTGGGCCTTTCAAGAGCACGCTACGAAGGCCGCGATATGGTTACCGCGTTCTACGGGCCGCTCGAAGAACGCGTCAAGGGTCTTCCGGGAGTGCAGTCCGCAGGACTCATCGATATGTTGCCGATCGATAGCTTCGGCAATAACCGGTATGTTCACATCGCCGGGCAGCCGCCGAATCCGCAAAACAAGATTGTCACGGCGGAGACACGCTTTGTCAGCACTGGCTACTTCGATTTGATGGGCATCCCCCTGCACAAGGGCCGGCAACTCTCGCCGAGTCTTGACGGCGCGGAGAACAAGGCGGGAACCGTGATAGTGAACGATGCATTTGTCGGCAAGTTCATTCCCTCCGGCTTGGACCCAATCACGCAGCGCATGGATGACAGCAAGAAAGAAGAAGAGTGGACCCAGATTGTCGGAGTTGCGGGCAACGTGCGTCAGAGCATTTATGACCCCCCAATGCCAGAGATGGATTTTCTTCTGGACGAGATTCCCACGCAATACAAAGCGGACCTCATGGCCAATATGTACCTCGTTGTGCGCACGGCCGGCGACCCGTTACAAGCCACAACAGCCGTGCGTTCCATCGTGCACGATCTCGACCCCACGGTGCCGTTCGATGACCCGCGTACCATGACTGAAGTTGTGGCGGAGACGCTGGTCTTCCAGCGCATGGAGAGCTGGCTCTTCGGTATCTTTGCGTCGCTCGCCCTTGTGCTGGCCATGGTCGGCCTGTACGGGCTCGTCAGTCACGAAGTGGAGCAGGGCACGCGCGACATCGGCGTCCGAATGGCCCTCGGTGCCACGCGGGATCGCGTCGTTGGTATGGTGCTTTCCCGTGTTACGTGGATGATGACAACGGGCGCCGTCGTCGGCCTCGTTCTTACTGTTGCCGCGCGCAAAGTAATTGGAATGGTAATTTACTTTGACGCACAAGAAGAGGCCGGTCGCTTCCTCGTGCTGGCGCTGCTGCTTGTGTTGGCGGGCCTCATTGCCGCGCTTATTCCCGCTGCCCGCGCCGCATCCATTCAACCCATGCAGGCGCTCAGAAGCGAATAGCCGGCAACGTCCACGTCGTACACGGAGAAGATACGCGATGAATCAATTGTTTCAGGACATTCGCTACGCGTTGCGGCAGTTGCGCAAAGCCCCGGGCTTCACGCTGACGGTCGTCATCACGCTGGCGCTCGGCATCGGCGCCAACACGGCCATCTTCACGCTGGTCCACGGAATCCTGCTCCGCTCTCTCCCTGTCACCGACCCCAAGCAGCTTTATCGCATCGGGGACAACGATGATTGCTGCGTCGAGGGCGGTTTTCCCGGCGATGCCTCTGATACCGGCGACTTCACCATCTTCTCCACCGATCTCTACCAGTATCTCCGCAACGCCGCGCCGGAATTCGAGCAGTTAGCCGCGGTCCAGGCGGGTCAATGGACCTGGAGCGTACGCCGCGGAAATGCAACTGGGAAATCCCTCCATGGTGAATTCGTTTCCGGCAATTTCTTCTCCACGCTGGGCATCGGACCCTACATGGGCCGCGTCTTCTCTGACGCCGACGACACGCCGTCGTCCCCTCCGGCAACGGTCCTCAGCTATCAGGCGTGGCAGGGGGAGTACGCCGCCGATCCCAATATCCTCGGCTCAACCATCTACATTCAGGCCAAGCCCTTTACCGTTATCGGCGTCACACCTTCCGGCTTCTTCGGCGACCGCGTCTCCGACAATCCCCCCGACCTCTATATGCCCGTCCAGACCGAGCCCTACGTCCGCGGTGACAGCTCGATCCTTCATCATCAGGAGTCGCACTGGCTCTATGCGCTGGGACGGGTTCGCCCTGGAACCAATATCAACGCGTTGCAAACCAAGCTTTCTGTCGTCCTCCGCCAATGGATCAATACCCGCCCGCTGCTCCTCGCCAACGGCGGCTCGACCATCGTTCACAAGATGCATGTGGTCATTTCGCCCGGCGGCGGAGGCATTCAAACCCTTCAGCAGGAAACAGGCGCGGGTCTGAAGATGTTGATGATTCTTGCATCGGTCGTCCTGCTCATCGCATGCGCCAACATCGCCAACCTGGTTCTTGCGCGCAGCACCGGGAATCGCGCCGACATCGCGCTCCGCATGGCCCTTGGCGCGGGCCGGAGCCGCGTCATGCGCCAGGTCCTTACCGAGAGCATTCTGCTGAGCTGCATCGGCGGCGTTGCCGGCCTTGCTGTCGCTTATGGCGGCACGCACACCATCCTTATGCTGGCTTTTCCCGATGCCCGCAACATGCCGGTGGACGCCAATCCGTCCCTGCCTGTACTGGGGTTTGCGTTTCTGGTCTCGCTCATCACCGGCATTCTCTTCGGAACTGCCCCCGCATTGATGGCTTCTCATGCCCAGCCCGCCGAAGCATTGCGGGGCGTCAACCGCACCACGCGCGACCGGTCAACAATTCCTCAGAAGGCCCTCGTCATCTTCCAGGCTGCCCTCGCGCTGGTGCTGCTGGCGGGCGCGATTCTGATGACCAAGTCGCTGAACAATCTGGAGAATCAGAAATTCGGAATCGCCACATCCGATCGATACGTGCTCCACTTCGATCCGGCCGGCGCAGGCTATACGACCGACCGGCTCCCGGCGCTCAATCGCCAGATCGAAAGCCGGTTCGCATTGCTGCCTGGAGTAGCCAACGTAGGCCTCGGGATGTATAGCCCTCTCGAAGGCGACAACTGGGGCGAGTGCGTCATTCAGCAGGGCCATCCCGCACCGCGCCCCGGCGACAAGTGCGGCGCAAGCTGGGATCGCGTGAGCAATCATTTTCTCGACTCGATCGGCGTGCCCATCGTGCGAGGCCGTGAATTCAACGAGCAGGACACGGCCACGTCTCCCCAGGTCGTCCTTGTCAACCAGACTTTCGTAAAGCGGTTCTTTCCTAACCAGGACCCCATCGGCCAGCACTTCGGCATCGATCTTCCACAGTACAACGGCAGTTGGGAGATTGTCGGCGTGTTCGCCGATTTCAAGCTGAACAATCCTCGCGACGAAGTGCGCCCCGTCTATCTGCGTCCGATCACCCAGTTCTACACCGGCTACAAGGAGCCGGAGATGACCACCACCGAGACGCAGTCGATGTTCATGAATGCGATGGTGCTCAACTTCAACCGCCCGCAGCCGAATGCCGAATCGCTGATTCGCAAGACACTGGTTGAAGTCGATCCCAATCTCACCGTCATGGATCTGCGCACCCTCGACGCCCAGGTGGCCGGCAACTTCAACCAGGAACGGCTGACTGCGCAGCTGACCAGCCTATTCGGCATCCTCTCGCTCATCCTCGCCTCGGTCGGCCTCTACGGCGTCATGTCCTACTTCGTCGCGCGGCGCACCAGCGAAATCGGTATTCGCATGGCCCTGGGCGCAACCCGGCAAAGCGTGGTAACCATGGTCATGCGCGGCGTGCTCTGGCAGGTTCTCATCGGTCTCGTCCTCGGCATCCCGGCCTCGCTCTATGCCGGCTACCTAATGAAGAGCCTGCTGTATGGCGTGGGCAGCTACGATCCATGGGCCCTCGCCGGGGCACCCTTGATGCTTGTTCTCTGTGCCACGGCAGCGGGTTTCATTCCCGCCCGCCGAGCCGCATCCATCGAACCCATGAAGGCTCTGCGTACGGAATAGAGGAGTGACAATGATGAAAACGCCGCTTCATGACCTTCGGTATGCACTGCGTCAGTTGCGCAAAGCTCCGGGGTTTACGCTTACCGTCATCCTCACGCTCGCCCTCGGCATTGGCGCCACCACAGCCATCTTCACGCTCGTGTACGACGTGATGCTGCGTCCGCTTCCGTTTACACAGCCGGAACGGCTTGTGACCATCGAAGAAATAGCTGCGGAATGGAGCAATGTCTATCCCACCCTTCCCGTCAGCGCAAACCACTTCACCTTCTGGCAGCAGAATAACCGCAGTTTTGACTCAATAGCGGTCATGCGGCAAGACTCCGCGCCGCTCGGCGGAAATGATCGTCCCCTCCAGGTGGGCGTGCTGGCGGCGACACCGGGAATTTTTTCGGTGCTTCAAGTCCAACCCAGTCTGGGCCGGCCGTTTACCCTCGCTGAAGCGCAGCTGGGCCACGAGCATGTTGCGGTCTTGATGTATGACCTGTGGCGTGAGCAGTTCGGCAGCGATCCCAATATTGTTGGCAAAACCGTTCGTCTGAACGGCTTTCCATTCACCGTGCTGGGCGTAATGCCGCAGTCGTTCCACATGCCATCGGTGCAGACCCTCGGCTCCATTGGCGAGACCAAGCGCGTGCTCCCCGTCGGGGTCCTGGAACCGATGGCATTCACGCAGGAGCAGCTCGCGGAGCAGATGGGCGATATGAATTACTTCGGATTGGCGCGGTTGAAATCCGGAGTATCTGTCGCCGCGGCCACGGCAGACCTGAATGCGCTGCAACACACCATCAGCTCGAATCTGCCCGCTGACGAAAAGGCGACCCTCTCGGTCTCCCTCTCGCCTTTCCAGCAACAACTCGTCGGCAACAATCGCCAGCCGCTCATCATCTTGTTGGTGGCTGTCGCGGGATTGCTCCTGGTCGGTTGTGTGAACGTCGCGAACCTCCTCATGGCTCGCGGCGCCGGGCGGAGGCAGCAAATGGCAGTGGCGGCAGCGCTGGGGGCAAGCCGGCCGGAAATGGTGCGCATGGCGCTCCGCGAAACCGCCGTACTGGTCGCTGCCGGTTGTGCGCTCGGGGTTCTGCTTGCGTCGGTCATCGTTCCGGTAATGCGGCAATACTTGCCGCCGGCACTCGATTTTCGCGGCCCTCTCCATCTCGACTGGACTGGAGCCGGATGCGCGCTGATTCTGGCAGTGCTGGCCACAATTCTAGCGGGAGGCATACCGGCCCTCATGGTTTCCCGTACCGCGCCGCATGAAGTTCTGCAGAGCGAATCGCGGCTGGCCAGCGAATCGCGTGGAAGCCGGCGTGCCCGGCGTCTTCTCGTCGGAGTTGAAGTTGCGGTGAGCGTAGCACTCGTTTTGATGACCGGACTGTTGATCGCGAGCCTGGCCAATCTGATGAGCGTGGACCGGGGGTTCACCGCCGAGCAGACCGTAACGGCCACCATCAACCTGCCCAGGGGGTCTTATCCCGACACCCAGCATCGCGCCGCATTTTATAAGGAGGTCCTGGATCGTATGGATCGCCTGCCGGGTGTGGAACACGCCGCCATCACCAGTGTGCTGCCCCTTTCCGGGGATAGTTGGGGTGACATGGCGCGGGTTGACGGAGACACTCGGCCGCAAACCCAATTGCCCCTCGAGAGTTTCCGCTGGGTCAGCCCTGAGTACTTCTCCGCCATCCACCTGCAGCTCAAGTCAGGACAGTTCTTCAGCCAGGGCCAATGGGGCAGGAACCTGGCCCTGGTCACAGAGAAGACTGCAAAAACGCTCTGGCCTGGAACGGACCCTGTTGGGAAGCAATTCAGCCGGGGAGATTCAACTGAGGGCAAGTTCACGGTGGTCGGGGTCGTCTCGGATGCGCGCACAATCTCCCTCGCCAAGCCGGATCCGATGCTGATCTACGTCCCGTACTGGTACCGATGCGACACAGGGGCTGGACTGGTTGTTCGAACACCCAGGACTCCCTCCGGGATGGC
>Ga0181537_10000437_pt1 | contig 39126 bp, 34 predicted proteins | sample PEATcosm2014_Bin_39_FD_119765 | JGI IMG/M metagenome (GOLD analysis project Ga0181537, IMG submission 119765) | Peatland microbial communities from MTU Mesocosm Facility, Houghton, MI, USA - PEATcosm2014_Bin23_10_metaG | ecosystem: Environmental > Terrestrial > Soil > Wetlands > Peat | place... | reverse complement strand
GAGATCAGCTGGGCGGTGCGCTATCACCAGGCACTGCGCTTCTTCCCCGACGAGTCGGTCGGCTACGGCTACCCGGAGGCCTACCGCGAGTTCTTCGGACCCGAATACCAGCCCTCGGCCTATGTGCGGCACGCCTATGAGGAGGCCCGGAAGCATCGCTGGTACATGACCGCGCGGCTGATCACGCTCAATGACGCCTATGCATTTGACCCGGACGTGGTCGTCGACCCGCAGGAGTTCACCGATGTGATCGGCCGGCATTTCAGGCAGCCGGCCGCCGGGCTGGGTTTCGACAATTCTCCGGTGGCCCACATGTGGCGCACGATGATATGGCCCAACAACCTGCTGTGAGTGCACGTCTGCGTGCATCTGGAAGCGTTCGCAAACATCTACCGCGCGTTCATTGCCGACGTACTGCAGGTGCGCGCCGGCCAGGCACCGCGTGGCGGCTACCCGACGGCACAGGACGGCGTGCGCGGCCTGCATTTCATCGCCGCGGCGCTGGAAAGCGCGGGCGCGGCGCGCAGTGGGTGGACGTCTAGAGTTCCGCGACTGGCTCTGCCGGTAGCGCGTTCCGGCGTGTGAACCAGGCCAGCGCGATCGCGGTCACGCTGCCGAGCACGACGATTGGCAACAGGTCGGTGAGCAGCTGCGAATAACTGTGGCCCGCCGCCTTGAGCACGCCGCCGAGCTTGGGACCGACGATGGAACCGATGCGCCCGATGGCGACGGCCGCTCCCACGCCCAGGCCGCGAATCGACGTCGGATAGCAGGCAGGGGCGGCCGCATACAGAAACGCCTGCGCGGCCAGCACCGCGCAGCCAAGCGCGAACACGATCAGTACCGTCAGGCCCGGCTGCGCGGGCGCCCGGCTGAGCAGCAGGATCAATGCCGGTAATGCCACGAAAGTCGCAATGATGCCTGCAGCCCGCATGCGGCCTTCCAGCACCTGGCCCATCAGCAGCGCGGCTATGCCGCCGCCGACGTTGAATGCGATCTGCGCCGCTGCTGCCTGCGGCTTGGTCATGCCGTTGCCTACCAGCAGGGTCGGCAGCCAGTTCAGCAGCAGGTACAGGGTCAGCAGGCCGAGAAAGAAGCTCACCCACAGCAGCAGGGTCGCTGTGGCGCGACCCTGCGTTACGATCGCCACCACACTGGCACGCGGCGCGCGGGTGTCGCCAGCGAGCAGCGCGCCGCGCAAGCGCTCAAACGCCGGCGATTCGCGCAGCTTTGCCATCATGATCGGCGCCAGGATCAGCGGCACCACACCGCCGGCAATGAATATCCATCGCCACTGCGATGGCGCGATCGACAGGCTGATCAGGCTGACCACCGCGCCGCCGAACGGTGCGCCGCTATAGGTCAGCGCGACATTGGCGCTGCGCCGGTCGGGTGCACTGGACTCGTTGACCAGTGCGATCAGGTTCGGCAGGGCGCCACCGAGGCCCAGGCCGGTGAGCGCACGTGCCCAGCAAAGCGAGCGCATGTCCCAGGCCAGGGGCGTCAGCAGCGAAAACAGCCCGAACAGCACGATCGATGCGATCACGACGCGCTTGCGGCCGATCGTGTCCGACAGCCGGCCGCCGAGCAGTGCTCCGCAGAATAGTCCGATGGTGCTGGCACTGAAGAAATCGCCGAGCTGCCCGGCAGTGGGCTTGAACTCCGGCACTATGCCGCCCGCGGCCACACCGGCGGCCTGCAGGTCTATGCCCTCGCAGAAAACCGCAAGCACGCAGCAGACGATGCTTGCAACCGCGCTGACGCTGCGGTCGCGCCTGGCGGGCTGCACGGGCCTAAGGCGTGTTCTTTTCCAGCTCGATGTCCTTGACGGTGCCGCAGTCCGGCCCGAGCCACTTGCCCTCCATGGTGCTGTTCACCGTCATGGTCTTCGGACCGTGAGAAATGAGCGCACTGACGGTCCCTGACACATGATCCGAACTGACCACCTGGAAGTGCACGCTGGTCGATTGCTTGCCATCCTCGGTGGCGCATTCACGATGCGACTCGAACTCGCTGGCCGTGTTCGTCACCAGGGTAACCTGGCAGTTCTTGGATTGGTCGCTGCCGGCGTTGAAACCGTGTGAGCGCTTCTCCGCGGTCATGCACTCCTTGAATACGCGCGGTTGCGCCCCGCGCGCAATCGCAGCCTGCATCGCCGCCTCAAATTTCGCGCGCTGATCCGGCGGCAACTTCGCCAGTTGCTCGTCGGTAATGGGCAGGTTGCCGTTTACCTGCGGATGCGTAGTGACCTCCCACAGGCCCAGCTTTACATTGAGCTGCGGGACATCTGCGGCCTGGATCGTCACTATGGCTGCCCCGCCTGCGCACAGCGCCCACAGAATCGCCCGTTTCGTGCTCCCCATGGCCATCCTCCAGGAAATGGTACGTTTACCGGTGCCGCTCACGGACCGTGATCTTACTCGCAATCAGCCGCTGGGCGGCACGTAGCCGTATCCAAGTACCTCGACCACGACCACCCTGCCACTTTCGAATCGGACCCGGCGCATCAGCTGCGACGGACCGAAGTTGTAGAGCCACAGCTCGACCGGTACCTCCACCAGTGCGGTGCCGGCCACGACCGGAACCCCATTCACCCAGGCCACCGGTTGGACAAATTGGGTGGTGCGTTGGACATCGGAAGGGTTGCCGCATTTGGCGATGACCTGATCGCGTGTATCGCCGGTACCCACCAGCGCGCTGCCGCATTGGAACGAATCGGCCTGCGCGGCACTCCCGGCGATGGTCAGAAACAGCAGCAATACCCAGCGCTTCATTGATGGCGAAACGTTAGCCCGATTCCCCCGCGGTGGCAATCAATCGCAATACCGGGCGCCGCCCGGTCATTGCTTCTGGGCCACTACCCGTCCATCGGCGTTCACAAACACGTGGTAGCGATGGCCATCCTTGCAGGTTGCGATATTGTCGTTGTCGCCCTTGTGGATCACGCTGACCACCTCCCCGCACGGCAGGCCCAGCAGCGCGATCACCGATGTCAGATCCCTGGCAAGGGTTGGCGATTCGCCCGCATCGGCCAGCGCCGCGCCTGCCATCGTCAGGGCCGCCAACGCTATCACCCGGTTAATGCTTTTGCCCATGGTAGTTATCCGCCCTGATCCTCATTAAAGAGTTGCAAACTTCTGTGGGTCAGCCAGCAGTCCCCAGATAGCCTCGCGCGAGGCCGCGATTTCCCTGGCCAGCGGCGCATCGCTGTCCTGCAGCAGCGCCAGCACCTTCTGCACCAGCAGCTCATACGCCTGGCGCAGTTCCGGCAGCGTGGTTTTCAGCTGGCCATTGTAAAAGCCGCGAAATTTATCCAGCAGATCATCGACCTGATTCTTCAGCGCGAGCTTGGTAAACACGCCGATCGCCCGAGTGTCGCGCAGCCGCTGTTTGAGTGCCGCCAGATCCAGGGTTGGCACCGGGCTGCTACTGGCGGGCGCCGCCGCGACGGCGGGGTTCTGGCGCCTGGCAGCATCGGCAGGAGGCGGTTTGCTGGGCATTTTTTTCTGACCGGTTGCGGGAGCCGCCGCAACTGTAGCCGCTTTGGGCTGCAGCGCGGGAGTTGCCGCCGCCTGCTCTGCGACAGCCTGGCTGTCGGCGAGGGTCGGAGGACTGCTCGTGGATGATGACGGTGGCGACGGCCCTGGCGCCGTGGTGCCCGGCGAGGCCGCCGGTGCCGCCGGAGCCGCCATATGCCCGCTCGCCACACAGCCCGACAGCCACAGCGCACACGCTATGCCGGAGGCGTGCACCGCGGCGGGTCGGTTCAGAGATTGCTGGCGTTCTCGCACACATCCCCTCGTGCAGCCGGTCGATCGCGACGCGAATCCGGGGGCCGTCATGGCCGCGCAGATACCGCTGCAGTGTATACCGAAGCGGCCGGCGCGCCGCACATACCCATTCCAGTCCCGCTCGCGACCGCTCGATAGCCGGGCGCTGATTCATCCCGCTACGGTGTCGCTACTGTCAGTCTTGCACCCTACTTTCGCCAGGAGAGATGCGATGCCAAACGAGATTTCGAATCACCGGACGGCCCGCCGCCGCATCGCGATCGCGGCCGTGGCGGTAACTGCGCTGATCCCGGTAACTACAGCACTGGCCGACGTACCCGCCGGTAGTGCTGCCCCGCAGGCCGTCGTGAAGTATGCCGATCTGGATCTGACCAGCGATGCCGGTGCCGCCGCATTGTTGCGGCGAATCGAAGCCGCCGCCCGCCAGGTGTGCGGCAACCCGATTGAGGTGCAGCCTCTGGATAGATCGATGCGAGTCCAGCAATGCAACAAGCAGGCGATCGAGCACGCGGTTACCGCACTCGGAGCACCGAAGGTCACCCTGGCCTATCGCGTTCGATATCCTCCGCCGGCATAGGCTAGCGGCAGTAGAAGCACCAATGGTGTAGGCAATAGCAACTGAACGCACGGCGAAGCCGTCGGGGCTGCGCATAGGGGCTCGCCGGCGACGCGGCCACATAGTAGACGCCGCTGATATTGGCGATGGATGTGGATCCCGCGCGTTGCCTTCCCGCAGGATTGCGCCCCAGCTCCAGAACACGAATTCCAGCTTCGGCGGCGAGGTTGAGCATTCCTGGCCGACCAGCGTGCGGGCACAGGCCTGCACCGCCTCCCTCATATACTGTGTCAGTGCGTTCAGCGCCGGGTGATCGCGCTTGAGCAGTTCCGGCGTGGTCTGCAAGTCGCCATCATTGGTGCTGCCATCGACGGCGTTGGGTTCCGTCGGCTCAATCGTCTTCATGAAGGCGGCAAGCTGCCGGTTCGTCTCTTCCATGCCGGGAGTGCCGTCGCCATAACGGCAGCGCCACACCAGATCGGGTAAGCTCGGGTTATCCGTGCACGAAACAAGTCCAGGTCGACATGGCAACTATCCGGCGGTGGCACTCCTACATCGGTCTTTTCATTGCTCCGAGCGTTCTGTTCTTCGCTCTCACCGGTGCCACGCAAATATACAATTTGCACGAGGCGCACGGCAGCTACCATCCGCCTGCTGTGCTGGAGAAGCTGAGTTCCGTTCACAAGGATCAGGTTTTCGCTTTGGGCCACCACCACGACTCGCCGGAGTCAGATGAACATCCAGCGCCAGGCCCAGAGGAGCAGGAGGATGAGCCGGGCCCAGCGACGTTCATATTGAAGGGCTACTTCCTGCTGGTTGCGCTGGGACTCGCCGTTTCCACTGCCTTCGGACTCTGGATGGGCCTGGTACAGACGCGGAACAAAACCGTAGGCTGGCTGCTGGTGGGCGCCGGTTCAGTGATACCGCTAGTCCTGCTGTTGATCTGACGACCATTCGAGGCACCCACGCGATCAGTTTGCCGTGCAGCATTCAGCCGCCGCTGACGCTGCAGTGAATAAAGCAAGGAGCGATTCGTGACGGATGACAACGTGAGCCGGGCGCCTGCCTCGGGCGTCGCGCGACTGTTCAGGTCTGCGGCGGTAATCGAGCCGCATGAACTTCGAGCCGTTATTCTCAGCATGCTGTTTTTCTTTTTCCTGTTCGGCAGCTACTCCATCGTCAAACCTGTGCGTGATGCCATGGGCACGGTCTACGGCATGAGCCACATCCAGGAACTATTCACTGGCACGTTCATCGCCAGCTTTGTGTTCGCGCCGGTATATTCCGGACTGGCGTCGCGCATTAGATTATCGACCTTCCTGCCGTGGGTGTACGGCGTCGTAGCCGTGTCGATCCTCATTTTCTACGGCCTTTTCGAGGGCGTGCAGGGCGACAGGACCCGATGGGTCGCGGCCTCTTTTTACATCTGGGTCAGCACCTTCAACATCCTTATCATCTCCGTATTCTGGACCTTCATGGCCGACATTTTTTCGCGCACGCAAGCTAAAAGACTGTTCGGGTTTGTCGCGGCCGGCGGCACCATTGGCGGCATTGTGGGTCCGGCGATCGCCACGTTTCTGGTGAAGGCGGTCGGCAACAACAACCTGATGCTGATCTCGGCGGGCGGGTTCATCCTGACCGCGGTGCTGGTGCGCCTACTGTCCGCCGAGAAGCGCCGCATGGCCGCCGCCGGTATCGAGTCACAGCACACGACACTCGATCGTAAACTTGCCGGTAATCCTTTCGATGGCTTCAGGCTACTTCTTCGCTCTCCGTACCTGCTGCTGCTGGCCACATTCCTCCTCCTGATGACGTGGATTTCGACGATCGTCTACATTCAGCTAGGTGATCTTATTACGAAGGCATTTAGCAGCCGCGAGGCGCGCACCCAGGCCTATGCCACGATCGATCTGATGGTAAACAGCGCCGCGGTTTTCATTCAACTGTTCGGCACCGGGCGCATTATCTCGCGCTTCGGGGTGACTACCGGTTTGCTGATTAATCCGGTCATCATGGTGGTGGCATTCCTTGCCGTGGCGTTTTCTCCGGTCCTTATGGTCCTGGGTGGTATTCAAGTGCTCCGGCGCGTGGCCGAATACGCGGTCGCTAAGCCGACGCGCGAAATGCTTTTCACGGTGGTGGATCAGGAGAGCAAGTACAAGGCCAAGAATGTCATCGACACGGTCGTATACCGCTTTGGTGATGTAAGTTCCGCGTGGGTAAGCTCATTCATCCTGCCGTTTGGCGTGGCGGGACTGGCGATTTTCGGCGCCGTGGTCTCGGTCATTTGGTTCCCCGTCGCCTATGCCCTTGGGAAGCGCTACGAAGGAGTTCGCGGCGAAACAATCGGCGTCGCAGCACACCCCGGCCCGTAACTGGCCAATATCGGCCAAGCCGATTTGCATCGATGAATAAATCGACCGACGCATAAGCGGCTGCTCCTCAACCCGCAGCGGCGAGCTTGTCCTGCGTCTTGGTGTCGAAGTCGCTCGCCTCGTGTCGCTCGCGCAGCTGGCTCGCAGGGTCGCCGGAGATGCGGTTCACCATCCGCCCGCGCTTCACCGCCGGTCGATTGGCGATTGCGTCGCTCCAGCGCTGGAGGTTCTTGTAGTCGGCGACCTGCAGGAACTCGCCGGCCTCGTACACCAGGCCCTTGGCGAGCGCGCCGTACCAGGGCCAGACCGCCATATCGGCGATGGTGTACTTGGCCCCGGCCAGGTACTCGCTCTCGGCCAGGCGCCGGTCCAGCACATCCATCTGCCGCTTCACCTCCATCGCGAAGCGGTCGATGGCGTATTCAATCTTGATGGGCGCATAGGCATAAAAGTGGCCGAAGCCGCCGCCGAGGTAAGGTGCCGAACCCATTTGCCACATCAGCCACGACAGGCACTCGGCGCGGGCCGCAGTCTCAGTCGGCAGGAAAGCGCCGAACTTTTCAGCCAGATGGATCAGTATCGCGCCGGATTCGAAGACGCGGATGGGAGTCGGTCCGCTGCGGTCCATCAACGCCGGGATCTTGGAATTCGGATTCACGCCTACGAAACCCGAGCCGAACTGATCGCCCTCGCGGATGTTGATCAGCCAGGCGTCATACTCCGCGCCCGCGTGTCCCAGCGCCAGCAACTCCTCCAGCATTACTGTCACCTTCACGCCATTGGCCGTAGCCAGGGAATACAGCTGCAGGGGGTGGCGTCCGATGGGCAATACCTTGTCGTGCGTCGGCCCGGCCACGGGACGGTTTATGTTGGCGAATTGGCCCCCGTTTTCCTTGTTCCAGGTCCAGACCTTGGGTGGCGTGTAGGCGGTCTCGCTGGTCATGGCGTCGGCTCCAGGTGTCGAAGTACTCAGAATAAGTGGCCGCAACCTGCTACCAGTAGTTGGGATAGGGAGTCTTGCGTACCGCGTTGTTGTACAGCCACCCGAACAATACCAGTACCAGTGCACCAGCGACGACCGGGAACAGCAGGAAACCCCAGCCCGAGTGAGCCAGAAAAACGATGACGGGGTTGGATCCTGCGGGCGGATGGACCGTGCGGGTAGCCATCATGGCTGCGATGGAACAGCCGACGGCCAGCGCCAAGACCCAAGGCTGCGGGCCGATAAAATGGAACGCCGCGAGTCCAATGACCGTGCAGATGAAATGACCAGCGATGACGTTCACGGGTTGCGCGAACGGCGCATCCGGATAGCCGAACACCAGCACGCAAGACGCTCCAAAGGAGCCCAGCAACAGCGTCACATCGAGGCTGCTGCCCAACAGCGCGAGCGCGCCGATCGCCAGGAAGCCGCCGAGGCCTCCCAAGAGTATCGCGCGAACACCCGGATGCGCAGGGCGCTGTCCGCCGCCGCCACGACAGCGTTGAATGAACTTACTCATGCCGGACTCTGCGTCGAGTCAAGTGCCTTTGAACTTGGCCGCGTCTTCCGATCCTTTGGTCGCATTGCCGGCGCTATAGGAATGTGCGCCGGTTCCCGCGAGTTTACCGCCCTGGACGATCAGATACTCGTTGCGGATCGGACGCTTCTCGAAGTAGCACTCGAGGATTTCCCGGGTCCCCGCCGCGTAACGTGTTTGCGCCGACAAGCTGGTGCCCGAAATATGCGGCGTCATACCGTGATGCGGCATAGTGCGCCACGGATGATCTTTCGGCGGCGGCTGCGGGAACCAGACATCACCGGCATAGCCGGCCAGTTGACCGCTTTCCAAGGCGGCGGCCACGTCCTCGGCAATACACAGCTTGCCGCGCGCGGTGTTGATCAGATACGCGCCGCGCTTGAAGTTCTTCAGCGATTTCGCATTGATCATGTGCTCTGTTTCCGGATGCAGCGGGCAATTCAGCGTCACCACATCGCACACCTTGGCGAGGCTCTCGAGACTGGTATGGCGAGTGAGGTTGAGTTCCTTCTCCACCGATTCCGGCAACGGATGCCGATCAAGGTAGTGCAACTTCACGTCGAACGGCTTCAACAGGCGCAACGCACGCAGACCGATACGGCCCGCGGCCACCGTGCCCACTTGCATGCCTTCCAGATCGTATGAACGCTCCACGCAGTCGGCAATATTCCAACCGCCCTTGATGATCCATTGATACGAAGGGATGTAATTGCGCACCAGTGCCAGGATCACCATCACGATGTGTTCCGCCACGCTATTGCTGTTGCAATACGTGACTTCGGCAACCGTGACGCCCTTATCCATCGCGGCCTGCAGATCGGTGTGGTCGGAGCCGATGCCGGCGGTAATCACCAGCTTCAGTTTCTTGGCTTTGGCGAATCGCTCGGCCGTCATGTACGCGGGCCAGAAAGGCTGCGAAATGACAATTTCGGCATCGGGAAGTTCTTTGTCGAGGACGCTATTGGCGCCGTCTTTGCTTGAGGTCACAACCAGCTGATGGCCGTTTGACTCCAGGTACTTGCGCAGGCCCAGCTCACCGGAGACGCTGCCCAGCAGGGTTCCGGGCGTAAAGTCGATACCCTTGGGTGTCGGCAGGGTTTGCCCGTCGGGATATTTCTCGATCTTGGGCAGCCCGTCGCGCGGGTACGATTTCGGGTAACCCGTAACCGGATCGTCGTAAAGAACACACACCACTTTAGCCATCACCCACCCTCCTACATATTCGAGTGCGTAGAGCCTGCGCATAGCGGCGCGCCGAAGCAAATCAAAGATTTCATTCAGCTGATAGAAGAAATCGATGAAGCTGAAGCTATGAGCCAGGACTACGCCCGTTACCAACCCGCACCAGGACCGCAGCTGTAACGCATTGACCGCCCGTCAGTTCTTCTTTTATTGAACCTTGGCACCCGTCTTGCGCGCCTCCAATAGGCCAATAGCGATAGCCTGCTTCATGCTGCGCACTGTCCCGCCACGCCCCCCTTTCCCGATTTCAAAGTGGCTTCCCTGAGCCGTGGAAATGCCTGCGGGCGCAAGCACGCACCCGTTCCTCCAGAGCCGCCAGTGTGACCGGCGTAATGGGCGGCTCCACTGACCCCACATGAAGATGCTCCAGCAATTCAAAGCCACAGGAGCGAAAGATGTGCGAATCCTGCAGCTGATCAATGGCGCCCCAGTCACCCGTTTCGCGAAGCATGGCCATCGGCGATCCTGACAATGTAATGAGCACGCATTGCTTGCCGGAAAGAAGGCCCCTGGTTTCGCCCTCGCTCCCTTCGTAGGCGAATCCGCGTGCGAATACCCGATCGATGTAGCCCTTCAAGATACCCGGCATCGTCGCCCACCACAGCGGATAGATCACCGTGAGCGCGTCGGCTGATGCGACCGCCGCCTGCGCCTGCACGATCTCGCTGGATGGCTCTCGGCTATTGCGTAAGGGCTCCAGCTCCTCGGCGGTCAGCACCGGATTGAAGCCCATGCGGTACAGGTCGTGTATCTCAGGGTGGCGCCGCAGGTGCTTGAGCTCGAGCGCGTAGGCACGCGCCAGTTTCATCGTCACGCTATCGATCAGCGGATGCGCAACAATGATGAGGTGGCCCATGAGTCGGTTAAACCGTTAATCGGAGGGGTGATTGTTTCGCCTTGACCAATTGACCCTAGCGGATGGGTGGACCGCCTTATGTCGGACGAAGCCGACGGATCGTCGTAAATACGTGCCGATCAAGACTCATTCATGACGACGACTCCGCCGCGTTCAAGCCGAAACTGTTGCCCTCCCACGTGCTGTACCCGGGATGAGTAGACGACGTCTCCACCCACGAATGTGCTCATGCTGGCCTGCGCGCCGAAGTGCACGCACAAGCGCCAGCAGCCGCCCGGTTCAAATCGCCACTCCAGGCTCAACAGGCCGTCGTTGATCTGGTAACGACCACCGGGGGCGATTTGCGGCAATTGCGGCGTCAGGTGCTTGCGGCGCAATGCCACAAGCTCACGCAGCAGGGCCAGACGCTCACGGTGCGCGGATTGGGCGCGCTCGGCCCAACGCAGCTTGCTGGCCTCGAAAGTGCTTATTGCGTTCGGATCGGGAACCTCGAGCGCGGCGGGTATCGGCGCGAACCGCCTGAATTCGCGGCGCCTGCCGCTGGCGACCGCCTTTGCGAGCTCGGGCGCGTAGTCGCAGAAGTACAGGAACGGCGACGAGGCTGCGAATTCCTCGCCCATGAACAGCATCGGGATCATGGGGGCCAGCAGCAGGCAGGCGTAGGCCGCACTGAGCAGGCATTCATCGGCCAACTGATCAATGCGATCGCCGAAGGGGCGATTGCCGATCATGTCGTGGTTCTGCAGAAACCCGATGAAGGACCATGCCGGCAGATGACTGCTCGGCTCACCTCGAGCCCTGTTGCGATACGCGGAGTGCTCACCCTGATATGAAAATCCCTCGGCGAGCGCTCGCCCGAGGTGCTGCAGTGGCGCGGACGTATAGTCCGCGTAGTAGCCACTGGCCTCGGCCGTAGTGAGGACGTGAAACGCGCGGTGCAGGTCGTCGTTCCATTGCGCCGTCGCGCAGACCGGCCTGCCGACTGTATCGAGTGCAAGATAACCGGCCTGGTTGGCACTGTTCTCCACGATCAGGTGCACGTGACGCCGTGCACCCGGCCCGTCGCGCAGTGCAGCGGCGATCTGGTGGACGATGTCGGGCGTCGACGGATCGCGAAATGCATGAATCGCATCCAGTCGAAGCCCGTCAAAGCCATACTCCTCGACCCAGAACAGCACGTTGTGCACCAGGAAGCTGCGTACTGTGGAACAGTGTTCGCCGGCGACATTGATGCCTGCACCCCACGGCGTGCTGTGTGTCCGATCGAAGAATTCCGGGCAATAGAGGTGCAGGTAGTTGCCATCGGGGCCGAAATGGTTGTAGACCACATCGAGCATGACCATGAGTCCAAGGCGATGCGCGGCGTCGACGAAGGACTTCAGCTCATTCGGCGTGCCATACGCCGCTGCCGGCGCAAATAGCAGTACGCCGTCGTAGCCCCAGCTGCGCTGTCCAGGGAATGCCGCCAGCGGCATCAGTTGCAGCGCGGTCACTCCCAATGCCGCCAGATCGTCCAGGTGTTTTTGCGCGGCGGCGAAAGTGCCCTCGGCGGTGAAGGTGCCGATATGAAGCTCATACAGCACCGCCTCGGTCCATGGTCGCCCTCGCCATGCTGCATCGGACCAGCAGTAGGCGCACGGATCGATGACCGCGCTCGCCTCATGCACACCGTCGGGGTTGCTGCGCGAGGCCGGATCGGGCACCAGCCAGCGCTTGCCGTCGTCTGCGTACACGGCAAACTGGTAGCGGGTACCGGCAGCCGCGGTCGCGACGGTCAACTCATGCCATCCGTGTTCCACAGGGTTCATCTCGTGGCGCTCGGACGACCCGTGAAGCTCGAGCTCCACACGTGCCCTGCCGGGTGCCCACAGGCGAAAGCGCGTTCCGCCTTCGGATCGTAGCGCCGCGCCGAACGGCATGACGTGCGCGCGGCCGGCGATCATACCCCTATCGACGATCCCCCGGATCGCCGCTGGACTTGTGTTGCGGCCACCAGCGCTCGAGCAATGCGGCCGCCCAGTGCTTGCCGCCCAACCCGAATGCCAGCGCCAGCGCCAGCATCAGCCCCGCCAGAATAACCAGGAAGGTCTTCTGAACGATATCGCCGCCGACTTCGATCTGGCTCAGGGCGATCATCACGACGAAGGTCATGATCAGGTAGCGCGCTAACCGACTCAGCACGTCGGCATCGGCAACCTTGGCCGCAACGCAATAGGTGTGCACTGCGCTGCCGACAAAGCGCGCAAAGTAGGAGCCAAATATGATCACCAGCATCGCGACCAGGATCTTGGGCGAAAACAGCACCAGGCGCTGCAGCAAGTCGGTGATGTAAGTGACACCCAGGCCGTTGAAGGCGATGATGAGCGCCGCCAGCATGACCAGCCAGTACGCAAACAGGCCGAACAGCGTGGTGGTGTCGCCGCGCAGCCCGCCCTGTTGCAGGAAATTATCGGTACCGGCGCGTTCGGTCAGTACCTGGAAATTGATGGCGCGCAATGCTCTCTCAACCGCAAAGCGGACCGCCTTGGCGACCAGCCAGCCGACCACCACCACCGCGAGGGCCAGCGTCAGGCGCGGAATCAGCGCCGCCAACTGGTGCAGAAACTCGCGCGTCGTTTCCAGAAGCATATCGATACTTTGCATAACGGCCTCTTAAATCACTGAGCGGTACGCTCGAGGATGCCCTGCAGGGGGATTCCGGCCCACGCCGGACGGTTGCTGAGTTCGTAGCGCAGTTCGTACAGGGCCTTTTCCAGTTCGAACAGTCCCACTAATCCGCTGCCTGGCAGGGCCGCTGCGTACAGCTTCGCTGACCGCGCCAATTCATCGTAGCTCGATAGAAATGCCGTACGCACTTCTGACTCCCAGGACTGGGCCAGGGGTGCCAGCTTGGCCGCTTCAGCCTCGTCATGGGCGACACTGCGCAACGCGCTTTGCTGAACATAGCTGAATGAGCGCAGCATGCCGGCTACATCGCGCAGCGGCGAATGTTTGGCGCGTCGCTGCTCCAGGCTGTGCCCGGGCTCGCCCTCGAAGTCGACGATCACGAAGTCATTGCGGGTAATCAGTACCTGACCCAGGTGATAATCGCCGTGAATGCGGATTTTCTGCCCTTCCGCCGGCTCCGCCGCCCACTCGGTCAGGCGCTCGAGCACCCGATCGCGCAATGCCAGCACGGCGTTGGCCTTCTCGCGATCGGCTCCGGTGAGCTGTTCCAGGTTCGCCTTCAGCAGATCGAGGGCATTGCGCGCCTCATCGAGCGCCCGCTGCCGGTAGCCGTCGATATCGGAACGGGTCAGCGGTTGCGGCGCGAACACCGGGTCATCGGTCGGGCGAGCCAGAGCCAGGTGCAGCTCAGCGGTGCGCGTGGCCAGCACGCGAACCAGTCCCAGGTAAGCTTCGTGGGCATTGACCGGCAGGGCATCCGTGACCGGCGCGGTGCGATTCTGCTCCAGGTGGCGACGCAGGTATTCGAGCGAATAGATCCAACCGTCGCCCTGATTGGGGATATACGCCTGCAGCATGGCCAGCAGCTTGTTCTGGCCGTCGCCTCCCGAATACTCGAGCACGCCTGCGAGCGGCGCACAGTTTGGGAAATGGACCACTTCGGTCAGATATAACCCCATCTCCAGTTCGGGGCTGGCGCCTTCCCGCAGCCGGCGATAGCCCTTGAGCATCAGTCGCTGGCCCATATTCACTACGGTATTGGAGCTGGAGCTGGTCAACCGTTCGACCCCCAGGGAGGCGTAGTCAGCGCCGGCGAGCCGTTCGAATGCCGCGGTGGGCTTAAACTGCAGCTTGCCGTTCGCCGTGGCAATGGTGCGACGCTCCGCAATCGCGGCGACCACGGCGCGACAGAAGGCAGCGTCGGCGAAGGCATCACCCATCACGCCGACGTTGGCCTGTTGACGTACCCGCGCTACGGCCGCGGCCGAAAGATTGCGAATCCGATCGTCGTCGCCCTCCTCCCACGCCAGCGCGAGCGGCATGAAATAGCTCGAGCGCTCGCCGCCGGCATCGATGTCAAGCAGCGCCAGCAGCCAATCAATCTTGCCCTCCTTCCACAGGACACTGTCGGCGATGCGGGCGCGTTCGATTGTGGTGCCCTTGGATGCGTACCAGCGTTGCGTCTCAATGTAGCGCGGCAACGCGTCAGCCTCGAATTGCTGTCGTGTCTTCTCGGCCATGGCGATACGCCATGGCACGACCCGATCACGAAACAGACTGCTCCAGCCGTCGAAAAGCACCAGCACCGGGCGCTCTTCCATCGGCAGCACCTGCTCATGCCAGGCCGGCACTTCGACATCGGTGGTGAGCCTGAACCAATAGAAGCCATACGCGGAGATGGTCAGCAGGTAGGGCAATTCACCGATCGGCGGAAACGCCGTCCTGCCGAGCATCTCGACCGGTACCCGGCCCTTGAAGGCCGACAGGTTGAGCTCGACCGGCTGTGCGGAGCGTGACAGGTTGGCGACGCAAAGAATGGTGTCCTCGCCATAGGCGCGCAGGTAGGCAAGGATTTTTCGATTGCCCGGTCGCAGGAACTGCCGCGTGCCGCGGCCGAAGGCCTGGCTGGTATTGCGCACGGCGAGAATACGCTTGGTCCAGCTCAGCAGCGAACTCGGATCGCGCAACTGGGCCTCGACGTTGGTGGACGGATAGCCGTAGACAGGATCCATGATGGGCGGCAGGTACAGGCGCTGCGGGTCGGCGCGCGAGAAGCCGGCATTGCGATCCGGACTCCACTGCATCGGCGTGCGCACACCGTTGCGGTCACCGATGAAGACATTGTCGCCCATGCCAATTTCGTCGCCGTAATACACGATCGGCGATCCCGGCATCGACAACAGCAGGCTGTTCATCAGCTTGATTCGGTCATGGTCGTTTTCCATCAACGGCGCCAAGCGGCGCCGGATACCGAGATTGATGCGTGCCTGCAGATCGGCGGCGTACATCGAGTACATGTAGTCGCGCTCCTTGCTGGTAACCATCTCCAGTGTCAACTCGTCGTGGTTACGCAGGAAGATGGCCCATTGGCAGTTATCCGGAATGTCCGGCGTCTGCTGCATAATCTCGATGATGGGATAGCGGTCCTCCTGCGCTATGGCCATGTAGATACGCGGCATGAGCGGGAAGTGATATGCCATGTGGCATTCGTCGCCGTCGCCGAAGTATTCGCGCACGTCCTCGGGCCATTGATTGGCCTCTGCCAACAGGAAGCGGTTCTGGTAGGAAGCGTCGATAGCGGCGCGCAGGCGCTTGATCACTTCGTGGGTCTCGCGCAGGTTCTCGTTGTTGGTGCCTTCGCGTTCTACCAGGTAGGGAATCGCGTCCAGCCGGAACCCGTCGACACCCTTGTCGAGCCAGAATCGCATCACCTGCATCACCGCGTCCATGACGGCAGGATTGTCGAAATTGAGGTCAGGCTGATGGCCGAAGAACCGATGCCAGTAATAGGCCTTCGCCACCGGATCCCAGGTCCAGTTTGAAGTCTCGGTGTCCCGGAAGATGATGCGCGTGCCCAGGTATTTCTGATCAGTATCGCTCCAGACATAGAAGTCGCGCTCGGGCGATCCGGGCGGCGCGTGGCGCGCCGCCTTGAACCAGGGATGCTGATCCGACGTATGGTTGATGATGAGCTCGGTGACGACCTTCAGGCCGCGCAGGTGCGCTTCGGCCAGCATCTCGCAGAAATCGTCCAACGTTCCGAACTGCGGATGCACGTTTGTATAGTCGGCGATGTCGTAACCATCGTCCCTGAGCGGTGAAGGATAGAAAGGCATCAGCCAGATGGTGTTGACGCCCAGCGACTTGATGTAGTCGAGCTTCAAGGTGATGCCCTTGAAGTCACCGATGCCATCGTCGTTGGTATCGAAGAACGCCTTGACGTTCAGTTGATAGATAACCGCATCCTTGTACCACAGCGGATCGTCGTTCTTCAGCACGACGGTTTCGATTTCAGTCACTGCGGCAGCCGCGTCATTCATGATCGCGTTTCACCCGTAATAATCAAAGTCTGGTTCCTTGCGGATAAGGCGGCGCACTTTGAACACATGTGCGGGTGTCCGTGCGGGATCCAGCATCACGTAGTTGTGGCGCCCGCGCCAGATGAAGCGCTGCTCGCCCAGCAGGTCGTGCACCTGGTAGGGTTGCGCCTCATTGAGTTGCAGTGCACTCAGGTCCAGCTCCACCCACCCGGACTGTTCCTTATAGGGATCGAGATTGACGATAGTGAGGATCGCGGCGCCGCTGGAATCGGTCTTCAGGTAGGCGATCAAAGCCTCATTGTCGATCGGGCAGAAGCGCAGGCTGTGATCGGCCTGCAGCGGCGGATTGTCGTTGCGGATGCGATTGAGGCGTGCGATCAGGTAACGCAGGCTATCGGCGCGGGTGAGATCCCAGTGCCGAAGCTGGTACTTTTCAGAATCGAGATATTCCTCGCTGCCGGGCTCGCGCGGCCTGCTCTCCATGAGTTCGAACGCCGGGCCGTAAATGCCGTAATTGGCCGAGAGCGTCGCGGCCAGCACCAGCCGCAAGGCAAATACCGGCCGCAGGCCCAGTTGCAATGCCTCATGCAGGATGTCCGGCGTATTAGGCCAGACGTTAGGTCGATAATAGTCGCGCCCCGGGCCGCTCGTCAGTTCGGTGAAATACTCGGTCAGGTCACGCTTGCTGATACGCCAGGTAAAGTAGGTGTACGACTGCGTGAAGCCTGCTTTAGCCAGGCGGTGCATCACTTTGGGACGTGTGAAGGCCTCCGCCAGGAAGATCACATCCGGATGGACGCGGTTGATTTCGGTGATGGTCCATTCCCAAAACGCGAAGGACTTCGTGTGCGGGTTGTCGACGCGAAAAATCTTCACGCCTTGGTCTATCCAGAAATCGAACACGCTCTTGAGTTCCGTCCACAGCGCGCGCCAATCCGCGCTCTCGAAATCAAACGGATAGATGTCCTGGTACTTCTTGGGCGGATTCTCGGCGTACTGGATGGTGCCGTCAGGTCGATGCTTGAACCACTGCGGGTGTGCCTTCACATACGGGTGATCGGGTGCGCACTGAAAGGCGATGTCGAGCGCAATCTCGATCCCAAGCTGCTGCGCTTTGTGCGTCAGTGACCGAAAACCCTCCAGGGATCCGAGTTCGCGGTGGATGTCCTTGTGGCCGCCGTCGGCCGAACCTATGGCCCAGGGACTTCCGACATCGTCCGGCAGCGCCGCGAGCGCATTGTTCTTGCCCTTACGGTGCACGATGCCGATCGGATGAATGGGCGGAAGATACAGGACATCGAAACCCATTTCTGCCACATAGGGCAGTCGCGCCTCAACGTCGCGGAACGTCCCGTGGCGTCCCGGCTGCGCTGCGGCCGAGCGCGGAAACATCTCGTACCAGCTGCTGAACTGCGCCTTCTTGCGGTCGGCGACCAACTCGAGTGAGCGCGAAACGGCAAACGTGCGGTCCGGATAGCGGGTGGCGATCGCGATTCGCGCCGGCTCGAGCGCCACGGCCTTGAGCCCATCGGGTCCGATGGGGTCACCGTCCGCTGCAGCGGCCCGCATCTGGGCCGCCCAGCGATTCAGAACTGCCGCGTCTTCCCCGCCGGCGCGCGTCGCCGCCTGTTCGGCCAGCTCGGCGCCGACCCGCAACGCAATAAGGATGTCGGCAAGCTCCTGGCGACGCTCGAGCGCATGACGCCAGGATTCAAAGTGATCGACCCAGGCGGTCACGGTGCAGCGATAGCGACCCGGGACCGGCGGGGTGAACTCGCACCCCCATACGTCATTGGGCAGCGGCACCATGTCGAGTTCATGCAGCTCCGCGCTGTCCACTGCCTGCCATTGCATGACCACGCGCAGTCTGTCATGGCCATCGGTCAGGCAATGGGCTTCGATGCGCACTGGCTCACCGGCGATGCGCTTTGCCGGGAATCGCCCGGCGTCCACTTCCGGTAGCAGCGCATCGATGACCGCGCGCGAGCGGCCCTCGGGCACCGCGCCGCTCCCCGGCGTCTCCGCGACGGGTTGAGATTCACTGGATGAGCGCTTCGCTTTAGCCATCGGCTGCCCACCGGAACATGATGGTCGACAGCGGCGGCAGGGTCAGGTTGATCGAGTGCAGACGGCCATGCGCGCCCACGGGCGAGGATCGAGCGCCGCCCACGTTCCCCCAACCGGCACCACCATATTCACGCGCATCACTGTTGAGGATTTCGCGCCAGAATCCGGGCAGCGGCACGCCAACCAGATAGTTGCTGCGCGGTACCGGGGTGAAATTGCACACCACCAGTATCGGGGTGCTGCCGCCAGCCGCCTTGCGCACGAAGGCAATGACACTCATCTCGGCGTTGCCGACATCAATCCATTCGAATCCTTCGGCAGAGAAATCAATCTGGTGCAGCGCCGGCTCGCTTCGATAAACGCGATTCAGATCGCGCACCCAGCCCTGCATGCCGGCGTGCTCCGCCAAGCCCGTGACCCACCACTCGAGTTCGCCCTCATGGGTCCACTCGCGTCGTTGGCCGAATTCTGCGCCCATGAATAACAATTTCTTGCCGGGATGGCACCACATGTACCCGAACAGCATGCGCAAATTGGCGAATTTCTGCCAGTCGTCGCCGGGCATTTTCGAAATCATCGACCCTTTGCCGTATACCACCTCGTCGTGCGACAAAGGCAGCACGAAATTCTCCTTAAAGGCGTAGATCATCGAGAAAGTCAACTGGCCGTGGTAGTACTTGCGGTATACCGGGTCTTTCTTCATGTACTCGATGGTGTCGTGCATCCAACCCATGTTCCATTTCATGCCGAAGCCGAGGCCGCCCATGAAGGTCGGTCGGGACACCATCGGCCAGGCGGTGGACTCCTCGGCAATTGACATCGCGTCGGGATGGTCACGGTAAATCGCCTCGTTGAGCCTGCGCAGGAACTCCACGGCCTCGAGATTCTCACGGCCGCCAAAGCGGTTCGGGATCCACTGACCCTCCTTGCGGGCGTAATCCCTATACAGCATCGAAGCCACCGCATCCACGCGAATCCCGTCGATGTGATACTTATCGAGCCAGAAAAGTGCCGATGATGTCAGGAAGCTGCGTACTTCGTTGCGACCGTAATTGAAGATGGCCGAATTCCACTCGGGGTGAAAACCCTGGCGCGCGTCCGCATGCTCATACAGATGAGTGCCGTCGAAATACATGAGGCCATGTTCATCCGTGGGAAAGTGCGAGGGCACCCAATCAAGAATCACGCCGATGCCATGCTGATGCAGGTGGTCGACAAAATACATGAGATCCTGCGGCGTGCCGTAGCGGGCGGTGGGCGCAAAGTACCCGGTCGTCTGGTAGCCCCACGAGCCGTAGAACGGATGTTCGGTGATGGGCATCAATTCGACGTGTGTGAACCCCATCTGCGTCAGATAGTCAGCCAGTGCATCTGCCAGCTCGCGGTAGTTGAGAAATCCACCGCCTTTTTTCTTGCGCCAGGAGCCAGGGTGCAGTTCGTAGATTGCAATGCTGGAGTCCAGGCCGTTGCGGGACGCGCGCGAGCCCATCCACTGGGCGTCGTTCCACACATAGTCGAGATTCCATGCGCGCGAAGCCGTGGCAGGGGGCCTTTCGGAATAGAATCCAAATGGATCGGCCTTGTCGACTGAAGCCCCATTATGTGGGGTGACGCGATACTTATAAGCATGGCCGTGCCTGACCGCCGGCAGGTGACCCTCCCATATGCCGGATTCATCGCCGCGGCGGGTCAGGTGGTCGGCATCGAAGCGCCAATCGTTGAACTCACCGATGATGGAGACCGCTGCAGCGTTGGGTGCCCAGAGCGCGAAACGCGCGCCGTCCGCAGACAGCTTGCAACCCATCTTCTCGTGCAATCGACCGTGTGAGCCTTCGCGAAACAGGTAGATATCGTGGTCGGTTAGCAATCATTGGCTCCAGCGGCGGCCGATGTTCTTTATACCCCGTCCGCTGAAGAACTTTTGTAGGACTTGGCCGTGCAGTTTTGTCGAAATCGTTACCCGGTATGGCAGTGCCGGTCGGAAGCGCGATGATGGCCGCGAGTGCTAGGTGCCCCTTATGGGAGACCAGTCGGCCACTGGGTTCATGCCGGCCTTTTCCCGGCCAGGACAGCGCGATCGACAGGCAACTGTCGCAATCGGACGCCGGTTGCCGCGAACAACGCGTTCGCGAGCGCAGGTGCTGCCGCAACCGTGCCCGGCTCGCCGATGCCACCAGGTGCCTCTTCACTTGGGATCAGATGAACCTCGATTGACGGTGCCTCGTTGATCCGCATCATTCGATAGTCGTTAAAATTGCTTTGCTGTACCCGACCCTTGGCGATGGTGATCTGACTGTGCAGAGCGGCGGTTAATCCGAAGATGAGGCCGCCTTCGATCTGCGCCGCTATGGTGTCCGGATTGACCGCGATACCGCAATCCACCGCGCAGACGACTCGTCGGACCTTGACCTCTCCGTTCCGATCGACTTCAGCCTCGGCGATCGTGGCGAGATGGCTTCCGAAGACACTCTGCACGGCGACACCGCGGCCGACGCGTGTCGGCAGAGGCTGATCCCAGCCGGCTTTACTGGCAGCCAGTTCGAGGCAGGCGCGCAGACGCGCTGCTGCATGCAATTGATCGAGGCGAAATCGCACCGGATCCTTTCCCGCCCTATGAGCCAGCTCGTCGACAAAACTCTCGATAACAAAAATATTATGCGTCGGACCCACCCCGCGCCAAAAGCAAGTTGGTACCGCCGGCGGCTCCTGGCGCACGTAGTCGATGTGAATATTCGGCACGTCGTACGGGAAGTCGACCGCGCCATCGACGGCATCGCTGTCCAATCCGTTTACGAAGGCCGGAGGCGCAAATCGAGCGAGGATCGACGAACCGACTATGCGGTGACGCCACGCGGTAATCTTGCCGTCAGTCAGCATAGCCGCGAAGCGGTCGAAATAGATGGGCCGGTACATGGCCTGCTGGATGTCCTCCTCGCGCGTCCATACGATCTTGACGGGGCCGTCGACTTTCTGTGCAATCCGGACGGCCTTCGCAATCATGTCAACTTCCAGCCGGCGTCCGAAGCCGCCACCGATCAGGTGGTTGTGCACGATCACCTTGCCAAGCGGCAGACCCGTAAGCTTCGCTGCGATCGCCTGCGTTCGGGTGATGACCTGATTACCCACCCAGATTTCACACGCGTCCGGGCGCACGTGAACCGTACAGTTCATGGGCTCCATGGGCGCATGGGCGAGAAAGGGTACGTGATAGCTTGCTTCGATCTTGTTGCTGCCCAGGGCCTTGCCGATGTCGCCCACAGATTTGGCTACCACCCCGTCACGGGCACTCGCGGCACTGATCTCGTTGAAAATCTGCTCACTGCTGACCGCGGCATTCTGGCCTTCGTCCCAGTCGATTTGAATCGCGTCGAGACCCTTCTTTGCGGCCCACATGTGGTCGCCAACAACGGCGACCAGATCATCGAGCACGATTACTTGCCGCACGCCGGGCACGTCCCGGGCTCCCGCTTGATCGACATGGGTGACCTTGCCTCCGAACACCGGACTTGACCTCAGCGTTGCGAATTTCAGGCCGGCGGGCATGGCGTCGATGCCGAACATCGCCCTGCCATTGACCTTGTCCGGTGAATCGAGCCGCTTTGCCGGCGTACCGATCAGCCGAAAATCCTTGCGAGCCTTCAGCGTCGGGTTCTTTGGTGGCGTCGAACGAGCGGCGCGATCGACCAGCGCACCATAGGGAAGCCGCCGTCCGCTAGGGTCGTGAATGACTTCGCTGTTTGCCGTCCGGCAGCTACCAGCATCCACGCGCCAAGTGGCCGCGGCCGCCTCAACCAGCATCGCGCGCGCACTGGCCCCCGCCTTGCGCATGGGCATCCAGAAAATCCTTATCGATGTCGAACCGCCGGTGACCTGGAAACCGAGCGCGGGATTCGTATAGAGCGCGTCGTCGGGCGGGGCTGCCTCTACAACCACGTGTCTGAAATCGACGTCCAGCTCGTCGGCCAGAATCTGCGAAATGGCCGTGTAGATGCCCTGCCCCATTTCGACCTGGCACATGATCAACGTGACCTTGCCGGTACGATCGATTCGGATGAAGGCGTCAGGTGCAAAGGACGCAGCGGTCGATCCCGCTTGCCCGGCTGCATGGGCGCGCGGCAGCGCGAAGCCGAGCAGCAGCCCACCGCCGGCGGCGGCGCTGACCTTGAGGAAGTGGCGGCGGGATGCTGCAGTATCGAGGCTGTTGAATGGTGCGCTCATGACCTAGGAAGCTCCCGCTGCTTGCTTGATGGCCGCGCGAATACGCACGTAGGTTCCGCAGCGACAGATGTTGCCGGCCATTGCGGCGTCGATATCGGCATCGTCGGGATGGGGAGTGCTCTTCAACAGGGCAGCAGCGGCCATGACCTGGCCGGACTGGCAATAGCCGCATTGCACGACCTCGAGATCGAGCCAGGCCTGCTGTATTTTCGAGCCCTCTGGAGTTTCGCCGATCGCCTCGATTGTCGTGATGGCTCGACCTTGGATCGATCCGATCGCGAGCAGACAGGATCGGACGGCATTGCCGTCAACGTGCACAGTGCATGCGCCGCACTGGGCGATGCCGCATCCAAACTTCGTCCCGGTCAGCCCCAGCAGATCTCGCAGCACCCATAGCAAGGGTGTGTCGTCAGTGGCTTCCACGGAATGCACTTGGCCGTTGATACGCAGATTGATCATGGGCGCGCCTCTCGCAGCAAGGGGTGGTGATCGAGGCAGACATGCAGATTCGCTCTATTGGATTGTAGATTACAGTTGTCGACCAAGGAATTAGTTGGCAACAGTAAAAAGATGGAGTAGCGTCGGGGGCTGCGTCGAGCGCTCTGTTTCCAGCATAGATGTACAAGAAAGCGCGCGTTGCTTCTAGACCACGGTTGTTTGTTCCGCGTCACCCGAACTGGACTGCTAGCGCTTCTATAAATCATCGTTCCCGTGCTTGTATTGACAGCTTGCGCGTTGTGGCCCCATATTTTCCACATAGTCCCCAGTGACTTGAATCGACCCCCTGCCGCTTAGCAACCGATGAGCGTTCCGAAGCTTGACTGGAACAGGATTTTCGAGTTTGCATGGCGAATCCTCGTATTCATCGTCGCCATTGGCATCGTTATCGTTGTATCGACCAATTGGACGCGTTGGGAAGGCGGCGCAGGATGGCAGATAACAAACGATGCATACCTGCAGGCGGATCTCACGCCGATATCCGCGAAGGTCTCCGGCTACGTGCGCGAGCTGCCGATCCAGGATTTTGATCATGTGCGCAAAGGTCAGGTACTGGCGCAATTAGTGGATTCAGACTATCGCGCGGCCGTGGCGCAGGCGGAGGCTGGCGTTGCGACCGCGATTGCGCAAGCCCAGGCGCTCAGGGCTCAACATGAGCTGCAGCTTGCGAATGTAGAAGCGGCGCGCGCGGTGGTGGCGTCAGCGACGGCATCTTCGGAGCAGAATGACCGCGATCTTGCGAGGCAGCGCCGCCTTCTCGAGACCGGTTCCTCTTCCGTAGAGGCGAGCGAAAAGCTGACGACCGGTCATTCTCAACTCGAGGCACAGTTGATGCAGACGCGGGCACAGGCATTGGCCACTGTGCGCGAACTGGCGGTCCTTGAAGCACAGATAGCACAAAGCGAGGCGACCATTGCTGCGCAGCGGGCTGCCCTCGATACCGCCAGGATCAATCTCGGCTACACCACCATAACGGCGACCCAGGATGGGGTGATCGGACAGCGTCAGGTCAAGCCTGGACAGTTGGTCGGCGTGGGTACTCAGATCACAACCCTCACACCGTTACCGAACCTTTGGGTAATCGCAAACTTCAAGGAGACGCAGCTGACCCATATGGCGGTCGGACAGAAAGCGGAAGTCGCGGTTGATACCTTTCCAGGGCACAAGCTGCGGGGACACTTGCAGGCATTCGCTCCGGCATCGGGAGCTGAATATGCGCTGCTACCGCCCGACAACGCGACCGGCAATTTCACCAAAGTGGTACAGCGCATTGCCGTCAAGATTGTCATCGACGATGCGGACGGTCTGGCTGATCGACTGGTGCCCGGCATGTCAGTCGAGGCTAAAATCGACGCCCGGGACAGCCGGCCCTGATGAACGCGGCCGCACTTCCTCCCCGCTCTGGCATATCCGCGCCGACGCTGCCCTCGCCGCCGACTTCCATTCCGTGGCTGGGGCTGGTTGCGGTGCTCATGGGCACATTCATATCGACATTGAACGGCCGGCTGTCGACGTTTGGTCTGGCCGATATTCGCGGCGCCGTGGGCGCCGGATTCGATGAGGGGGCCTGGATCACCACGGCGCAAACGACCGCGCAAATGTTCATTACGCTCGGGGCCATCTGGATGGGCGCCGCCTACGGCGCTCGGCGAGTATTGATCGGCGCCTCCATCGTCTTTGCGGTCATCTCATTGCTGACCCCGTACACGGCGAGCCTGTCGATGCTGCTGACGATGCAGTTTTTGGGCGGACTGGCCTCTGGCTGCTTCATACCGCTTACCTTGAGTTTCATATTGCTGAACATGCCCCCAAAGTATTGGGCTTTCGGCATCGCGCTTTATGCACTCAACCTCGAACTGTCGCTCAACATATCGGCCTCTCTTGAGGGCTGGTACGTTGAACATTACTCCTGGCGATGGATCTTTTGGCAAAACGTGCCGCTGGCCCTGATCATGTCGCTGTGTCTGCGGCGGGGTATGGCCATAAAACCGATCACAGTCCGTCCGCCACCCGATGTGTTCGCACTGCTGGCCGGCGGGACGGGATTGGCCTTGATCTATGCGGCCCTGGATCAGGGCAATCGGCTCGACTGGTTCAACTCCGGGGTAGTGTGGGGGTTGCTGTCGGCCGGAGTTCTGGTGCTGCTGGCTTTTTTGTTCCATGAGTCGCGCACCGCTCGTCCGCTGTTGAATCTCAAGGTCGTCTTCGGCGCGCCCATGCCGGGTCTGTTTCTGCTGATCGCGTTCCTTCGACTTACGATCCTCGCGACGGCCTATCTGATTCCCCTGTTTTTGGGGTCGGTGCGCGGCTTCCGTGCATTGGAGGTAGGTGACACGCTCATCTGGATCGCATTGCCACAGCTCATTTTTTGTCCGCTCGCGGCGTTGATGCTGCGCCGATCGGATGCCAGGCTCGTGGCTTCAATCGGTTTCATATTCATAAGCGTTGCCTGTCTGATGGTCGCTTACACCCTGACTCCCGTCTGGGGCTCGGATCAGTTTCTACCCTCACAGCTGCTGCAGTCCGTCGGGCAAAGCTTTGCGCTGTCGGGCGTTGTATTCTTCGGAGTCCTGCACTTGCAGCCCCAAGATGCGCTGACGTTCGGAGCGGTGCTGCAAACAGCCCGACTCATGGGCGGAGAGATTGGCACGGCATTCGTCAGCACTCTGGCTCGGGTGCGCGGGCAGGTGGCATCGAACATGATCGGCCAGCACGTCCAGCTGGGCGATGCTCGGGTCATCGATCGCATAAGGGCGTATGGCGCCGCAACGACGCGAGTCATAGATCCAGTCGGCGCCGTCGGCCGCGGCCAGCAGGTGTTGGGAAGTGTCGTACGATCTGCCGCGACCACGCAGGCGGTTATCGATGGGTTCGTCGTGATTGGCGTTCTCACGGTGGGGGCGTTGCTGTTCCTGGTATTGAGAAGCGCCGCCCCTGAAGGGCCGGCATCGGCGCCGCCGCTGTTTCGCCGCCGGGGGTCGGAGCCGACATGAGCCGATTTCACCGAACCGCAGCGATCACTGTGATTCTTCTTGCCTCGCTGACCGCGTGCCGCGTGGGACCCAACTATCGCGCTCCGGTACTGCCATCGGGCGCAGAGACACCACTGACGTCTTTGAATTCCTCGGCGCAAGTGCCGGCGCCGCCACCGGATGCGTGGTGGAGACTCTACGATGACTCGCGGCTCGATGGGCTGGTGCAGGAGGCACTCAGCGCAAATCGCACGTTGGCCGCGGCTGATGCGAACCTTGCCGCGGCTCGGGCAGTCGTGTCGGCGGCAAACGTCAATCGCTATCCGTCAACGGCGGCATTTGCGGGCGGTCTGTACGGCCGCGACGCGGTGACTGACGAGATCCTGGAACTCGGCGGCCATCGCCCGCAAACCATATGGCTGCTCGAGGATACCCTGCAATCCGCGTATGAGGTCGATCTGTTCGGCCGCGTCCACCGCGCCATCGAGGTAGCGAATGCGAATGCCGACTCGGTGGCTGCCGCCCGCGACAGCGTTCGAGTGGTGGTAGCCGCGGAGACAGCGCGTGGCTACGCGGCGGTCTGTGCCATCGGCGAACAAATTGATGTTGCCTACCAGTCGCTCGCAATCGTAACCCACGAGGCCGAGATTACCGTGCAGCGAAACGCCGCGGGAGCGAACTCAGAGTACGACGTTATTCGATCGCAAGCACTGGTGGCGCAGGTGCGCGCAGGCATTCCGGAACTGGAAGGGCAACGGCGCGCCGCGCTGTTCGAGCTGACCGCGCTGCTTGGGCGAACGCCTGCCAAAGCACCCAATGATCTGGACGCCTGCCATACGCCGCCGCACGTCGCGGCCCTCATCCCCGTGGGGGATGGATCCACACTCATCAAACGACGTCCCGATGTGCGTCAGGCCGAGCGGCAACTGGCGGCGGCGACGGCCCAGATCGGTGTGGCGACGGCTGACCTGTATCCCACCATTCGATTGGTCGGACTTTTCGGTGGCGCTGCGACAGAGATTAATCAGCTCAACACCAACATTGGACGTACCTGGGGTGTCGGTCCTACGATCAGCTGGTCGTTCCCCAATATGGCCGGGCCGCGAGCTCGTGTACGGCAAGCCAAGGCCGAGCAGGCGGCTGCGCTGGCCTCGTTTGACCAGGTAGTGCTTACCGCCCTCAAAGAAGCTGAGCAGGCACTCGCGTTGTACAGTGCGGCGCTCGACAATCGACAATCGCTCGACGAGGCCCGCGACAAAGTGCAAGCAGCCTACCGCATGGCTCACGATCAATTCCTTGCAGGCTCAATAAGCAGCCTTGACTTGCTCACCACGGAGCAATTGCTGGTGGCGGTGGACGCGGCAGTTGCTGCATCGGATGCCGTTTTGGTACAAGACCAGATCGCAGTATTCAAGGCGCTCGGTGGCGGTTGGCGCGCAGACAACCAGATGGCGGGTCAGTGAAATGCTCTCGGCCTTACACTCACGATTGATGGCCATCATTGCCGTAGAGTCCGGCCTGCCGCCCACGTTCCTGTACCAGCGCAAGCACCGTGTCGATCGTTGGTGTTGCGACCTTGACGAGGCGGCCCACTTCCTGGACGGCCGTGACGAGCGCATCGATCTCCAGGGATCGGCCTCGTTCGAGATCCTGCAGCATTGAAATCTTGTGACCGACGGCGGAACCGGCGGCGTTCAGTCGTCTCTCCATCATTTGTTCCGGAATGGTGAGACCAAGCGCTGCGGTTATCGCCTGGGCTTCGGCCATCATGGATTTGCATAGGGTGCGAAGACCGGGCTCGGAGGTTACGCGATCCAGGGTCGCGAGAGTAAGGGCGCTGATCGGGTTGAAACAGACGTTGCCCCACAGCTTGAGCCAGATGTTCCAGCGGATTGCGTCGCGGATCGGCGCATCGAATCCGGCAGAAACCAGGGCATCGCGCAGCGCCACGATGCGATCAGAGGCTGAGCCGTCGGGTTCGCCGATAGTGAAGCGCTTGAACAGGCGATGTTCAATCACCCCGGGCGCCACGACTTCGCAGGCCGGATCGACGACGCAGCCGATGGCTCGCTCTGGTCCAATCGCATTCCATTGTGCGGCGCCAGGATCGACACTTTCCAAATGATGGCCGTCTAGCGGGCCGCGCTCCTTGTAGAAATACCACCAGGGAATGCCGTTCATGGCTGTGAGAACAGCGGTGCCCGGACCGAGCAGCGGAGCGAAGGCGGCCGCGCTGGCGTGGGCCTGGTGCGCCTTTAGCGCGCAGATCACGACGTCCTGCGGACCAAACGAGCCGGGGTCGTCGCTTGCCGGCAAGTCCACCGTGCGCGTCTGTCCCTCCACAATTAACTTGAGTCCGTGGCTGCGAATGGCCGCCAGATGCGCACCGCGAGCAATGGCACACACTTCATGGCCCGCCAATGCGAGTTCCCCAGCCATGTAACCGCCGATGGCGCCGGCGCCAAATACGCAGATCTTCATAGCTGGGTCCTCCTGGCGAACAACCCAATTATGGAGTCTCCCGGTTTTGGTGAGAATCGGCTGAGATCGGGAAAATTATTTGTCAATCATATAGTTGCGTTCTGCGAGGATTCGGGCCGCTGCAGTGGCGAACCTTTGCAACCTGCAAGGTAGTCGACCAGATGTTGCGCAAGATCGCGGGCATCTGCTTCGGCACCGTTGATAAAAGTCGATTTGCGGCGCCTTAGCACGGGCAGACCCAGCGCATACATACCTGGTGCCTCGGTCACGACTCCACCATCATGGCGCAGCTCTCCCTTATAAGTGAGCACCGGGACATCGAGCCAGCGATAATCCGGGCGATAGCCCGTGGCCCAGACGATCGAGCGTATTTCTCCACTGCGCAGATCCAGTGAAAGCCGCGTCGATGACGGCACACGAGTCGGCTCGAATCGCTCGACTGCACCAACTTCGATGTCTGCGTGGCCCTCACGTGCCCATGCATCAAAGGTATCGAGCAGGCGTTCCATCTTCAGGTCGGCAAGGGCGAACAGATTCGCGAGACCCCCGGAAAACAGCGCACGACCGTCGCGTACGGCCGCCAGTTTGCCGACGATCTCGATGCCTGCGCCGGACAAGGTATTCAGATCCAGCGTGGAATGGCCCGGCGTGCCGACCAGCTGCGGCGACGGCAATCGTCGGGCGCGCTCGAGGTCTTCGATCTGATCGTAACGCTGGTTCCATACTCCCGAGTTCTCCATCCACCAGAGTATGTCGCGCCCCCGGTAGGATCTCGGCAGCCGCACATGCTCGCCTACACAGAGCATCACTGACCTGCCGGAACGATGGATCTCATCAGCGAGCTGCACGCCCGTCGCCGCGGCGCCGACGACGAGTACGCCGCCGGCCGGCAGCTGGTCCGGGTTGCGGTAACCGAACGTTGTGAGGCACTGCACCGCCTGCGGCACACCCCGATGCAGATCCGGCACGCGAGGACTGTTAGTCGCGCCGGTGGCGAGCACCACCGTGCGGCAATGAAACTCGCCGCGCTCGGTCACTACCCGGTACCCGCCATCGAACGCACTCAATGACGTTACCGTCGTGTCGGCTCGTACCGGCGCCGAAGTCTCGGCTGCGAACCTGACTATGAAGTTCACGACCTCTGGAAGATTCAAGAAGCCGTCCGGATCGGAACCGCCGTAAGCGTATCCCGGCAGCCGATTCAGCCAGTTCGGTGTGAGCAGGCGCAGCGAGTCCCAGCGCTCCCGGAGCCAGGAATTCGCCACTTCACCGCGCTCGAGTACGACGTGGTCGATGGAGTGCTCGGTGAGAACACGGCTCATAGACAGGCCGGCATGTCCGGCCCCGATTATCACTGTCGTGAAGCGTTCTATGGCAGCCTCCGCGCCACCCGTCGCAGCCGCCTTTAGACGACCTCGACGGTCACGGTGGTCGGATTGGTGATGATGTCGAAAACTGCCGAACGCTTCTGCGACTGCGCGACCAACGCCTCGATATCCTTCTTCGATGCATCGGCATCGACATGGAACGTCACCTTGATGTTGTCATATCCGTTGCGGACATCGCCGTCGATGCCCAGGATACCGGCAATATTCATCTTGCCCTCGAGCCGCGCTTCCACGGAACGCAGCTGAATGCCGCGATTTTGGGCCACTGCCGCGACGCCGGCCGTCAGGCAACTGGCGAGACCGACCAGGACCACTTCCACCGGGGTCGCGCCGTTGTCCTCCGACGCGAACACTTGCGGGTGATCCGTGTCGAACGAGAATTCGGATTTGTGCGATTGTTCTTCGCCGAGACCCCGGAATCCCTGAACGGTCGAGCGCGCATGGGTACCGTTGAGCCACTTGCACGACGCACGCCAGGTGAATTCACCGGCAGCCGGTGCATTCTTCAGCGCTTCGCGTGCCGCGAGCAGTGCATCGACATTGACACCGTTGTTGACGACCTGACTCATGTGGCTATCTCCTCTTAACGATGATTGATATTTATGGCATTGGCCGGCTTCGCCAAAGCGGAGGAAGGTGAGCTGACACCGGCGACCAACTCTAAAGCATAGCCAAGCTGGGGCAACTTTTCGTTATCAACTCCGATAAAAGCTGATGTTGGATATGCAGCAGTGGCGGCCTAAGATGGCACATTCTAGCCTTGCCGGGAGCGTCTTTCTTGGAACAGCCCAGACGATTCGGCTTTGAGACCCGCCAGTTACATGCCGGTCAGCGTCCGGATCCGTATACCGGGGCCCGTGCCGTGCCGATATTCCAGACGACGAGCTACATATTCGAGGACCCGGAGGCGGCTGCCGCGTACTTCAACCTGCAGGAGTACGGCAACACCTACTCCCGAATCATGAATCCAACGGTGGCTGCACTCGAGGAACGCGCCGCCAGCCTGGAGAACGGCTGCGGCGCCGTGGCATTTGCCAGCGGCCTGGCCGCTCAGGCCGCAGCGCTGTTTACCTTGCTCGAGCGTGGGGACCATGTCGTATCGTCCTCAGCGCTGTACGGCGGAACTATCAACCAATTCAAGCACGTACTGCGCAAGCTTGGTGTCGAATTGACTTGGGTGAACCCCGACGATCTGGGCGCATGGAAATCCGCCATTCGGCACAATACCAAGGCGTTCTTCGGCGAAACGATCGGAAACCCCGGCGGCAACGTGCTTGATATCGAGGCCATAGCCGGCATTGCGCACGACGGCGGACTGCCCCTGATCGTCGACAATACCTTTGCGACACCGTACCTATGCCGACCGATCGACTGGGGCGCAGACATCGTCGTGCACTCGGCGACCAAGTTTCTCGGCGGTCACGGCACCAGCATCGGCGGCCTTGTCGTGGACTCCGGCAAGTTCAATTGGTCGAACGGCCGCTTCCCGGTCGTTGCTGCCCCATCGCCCGCCTATCATGGCTTGCAGTTTCACGAGACCTTCGGCCTGTACGGCTACCTGATGAAACTGCGCGCGGAAACATTGCGCGATCTGGGAGCCTGCATGAGTCCGTTCAATGCCTTCCTGTTGCTGCAGGGGATCGAGACACTCTCTATCAGGATGACCCGTCACGTCGAGAATGCGATGGCGGTCGCGCGCTATCTGGAATCGCACCAGCTGGCCGGAGCAGTGACCTACCCGGGGTTGCGGGCGAGCAAGTACCGGTCGCTCGCCGACAAGTACCTGCAGCGCGGCACCGGCGCCGTGTTTTCCTTTGACATCATTGGAGGACGAGCGGCTGGTCAGGAGTTCATCCGCGGGCTCACGCTCTGGTCACATCTGGCGAACGTCGGCGATGCAAAAAGCCTCGTCATCCACCCGGCCAGCACGACACACCGGCAACTCACTGAGCCGGAGCTCGCGGCCGCAGGCATCGGACCGGGAACCATCCGGCTGTCGGTTGGTATTGAAGATATAGACGATCTGCTGTGGGATCTCGAACAGGGCTTTGCGCGTGTCCGTGCGTCGCTGCCTTTGGAACGCGTGTAATGACCACCAGCGGCCTCTCGCGCTACCAGGATCCTCTGACGATCCAGCGCGTTCTGCTGAGTGGCAGGACTATTGCCGTCGTCGGGCTGTCCGCCAATGCGCTGCGCGCCAGTTATTTCGTCGGCTTCTACCTGCAGCGCCACGGCTACCGTGTGATTCCGGTAAATCCGAAGGAGTCGGAAATCCTCGGCGAGCGAAGCTATGCCAGTCTGCGGGACGTGCCGGAAAAGGTGGACATCGTCAATGTATTCCGTGCCCCGAGCGCATTGCCGGAAATTGCCGCGCAGGCAGCCGCCATCGGCGCCGGCTGCCTCTGGACTCAATTCGGTGTCATCAATGAGGATGGCGCACGAATCGCCGAACAAGCGGGCCTCGCGGTCGTCATGGATCGGTGCATCAAGGTCGAACATGCCCGCTATGTGGGCCGGATGCACTGGCTCGGCTTCAATACCGAGCGGATTACCTCGGTGCGCGGGGGTGTGCAGTAGCGAGTTTTTCTTCGGCCGCCTCGCTCCGCAACTGGTGGGCGCAGGCTCTCTCGAACGGCGTTCCGGAGCCAATGATATGTGGCGCGGCCCTGAGCGTCCGGCGAAGCTTGCGGACGTGCCGAACACATCCGCGTCAGGGCCGGCGAATGACCCGCGTTATCGATGCAGATCGTCGATCCACCGTACGAGTTCAGGCGCTTCCACCGGCTCGATGTCCAGATTGACGACGAGGCCGGTCTGCCCGCTTCGCGCCAGCACACAGTGCAGCTGCAGATCCTCGCTGGCGTTGATCTCCTGGTGCGGAACAAACGGCGGCACGTAGATGAAATCACCGGGCCCTGCCTCGGCGAAGAACTCGAGCCGGTCGCCCCAGCGCAGGCGCGCGACGCCATTGACGACATAAATGACGCTTTCCAGATCGCCGTGATGATGGGCCCCGGTTCTGGCTTTCGCATCTATGGTCACGGTGCCGGCCCAGAGTTTGCTGGCCCCGGTACGCTCGGTCGTAACCGCGGCGCGACGGTGCATACCTAATGTCTGTGCGGTGTTCGAATCGAGCTCGCCAGCCCGTACCACCCGCACGCCATTGGACCGCCAGCGGCTGCCCGTCACGCTCATTCCGCGCTCCACTTCCGTTCCCAACCAGTGTATCTCGGCCGCCGAGAATGCGGCGATATTCGCGACTGGTCGGTCCGGGCGAGCGTACCGGAAAGTTCCGGCTGGGCGCCGATCAGCTCGTCACCGCGGCGGGCGGAACGAGTTCTATCTCCTGCGACGACTAGCCATCGCCCTGGTTGATGAGCTCGAAGAGCCGCAACACATTCGCCAGCGCTTTACCAGCGGCTATTGAGCGGATTTCTCGACTTCGGACAGGAATCTCCCAGCATCCTTTTCCCGAGGTCGCATTTGATCGCGCACCATGCCCTTCAGACGCCCTTCGACGCTTTTGGTCCTGGTCGCGCGCTCCTTGAGAGCCTTGTTTTCGCTCTTTGGATCACTGTTCTGCATTGCCATCTCCGGATATTGTTGCGACGCGGCGTGCCCCCTCGCACCCAAGAGATGGTTCTGTCTCGGGTCTTGGGGGCATCCATTTATCGGGCGGGAAGTAGGTATTACGACCTACGAAGCAGGAAGACGATCAATGCAACGATGAGAAGGGTACCAAGTACGCCGCCGCCAATATACATGAGAGTCTCCAACTGGCTGAATCGGCAGACGGTGCGCTACTTTACTCTTTGCGTCGGTGCGTTATCGCACCGATAGGCTATATCGGGCCACTCGAGACTGGTTCCAGCAGCCAGGCGTCTTTTTAGTAAGTGACTTTGCGACCGTAATGCCAGACCGTAATGCCACAAGCCTCGCACAGCCCCTGAGAGGTACCTAAGTGCGCCGTGCTCGTGGCGGCAATTGACGTCCAATCTCGACTCGGCACCCCTCGGTCTACTGCTTTGGCTGCGACACTACTTTCCCGCTTCGCGCCTGTCTGAATAGCACATTATGTCATGCCGAACTTCCCGCCAGTGTGACTGGCCGCCCAAAAGCTAACAATATTCCGCAGCCCCCCGATACCTGTGTGTGTTGTCGTACATACCCGTAGCCGGCCGGCGTGGTGGACTCTTAACCCGCGGCAATTTCATGGGCGCAATAAAGCCATGTCTCAACGCATACTTCTGATCCAGGACGAGGTGCCGGCTGCCAAGGTCATCCTTAACGCGTTGACAGGTTCGGGCGAGAGTATGTTCGACGTCGAATGGGCCAGATGCTGCACGGAGGGTCTTGAAAGACTGACCGGCAGCGCGGCGATATTGGTCGACCTATCGTTACCCGACAGCCGCGGAATAGACACCTTCGACCGGCTGTTTAAAGTGGCGCCTGAAATTCCGATTTTGATTTTATGCACGCCGCAGGAGGAGCAGACCGCCAAGTTGGCGGTGCAGTGCGGAGCGCAGGATTATCTCTTCAAAGACCATCTTGAAGTCTACCCGCTGCGCAAGGCCGTGGAGAGCATGATCGAGCGTGCTGCAAATGTCGAAGCGCTGTTTGAACAAAAAGAGCGCGCGCAGGTCACGCTAAACTCTATCGGCGATGCGGTCGTAAGCACGGACGTCTCGGGCCACATCACTTATCTTAACGCTATCGCTGAAAGCCTGACAGGCTGGGCGAATGATGAGGCACTAGGCCGTACCCTTGAAGAAGTGCTTCGAATCGTTGACGCGACGACGCGCGAAGCGACGCCAAGTCCCTTGACGCTGGCGATTGCACAAAACAAACGTGTCGCCCTCGCCCCAAACAGCGTCCTGATTCGGCGCGACGGTGCAGAAGCTGCGATCGAAGACACTACCGCACCGATCCACAATCGTCGAGGCCAGGTGACTGGCGCAGTCATGGTCTTTCACGACGTTAGTGCGGCACGGGCGATGGCACTGCAAATGTCCTACTTGGCACAACATGACAGCCTTACCGACTTGCCTAACCGCATCCTGCTGAACGACCGACTGAGCGAGGCCATTGCTCTATCCGCGCGTCATCGCCGCAAACTGGCGGTACTGTTCCTGGATTTGGACCGCTTCAAGAACATTAACGACTCATTGGGACACATCGTTGGCGATAGTCTGCTGCGGTCTGTAGGGCGCCGACTTTTCACGTGCGTGCGCAGCTCAGATACGGTCAGCCGCCTCGGGGGTGATGAATTTGTAGTTCTGCTCTGGGAAGTGAGCCATGCGCAGGATGCAGCAATCACTGCGGACAAAATGCTCCACGCGCTGCGCGAACCCCACCAAGTCAGCGGGCACGAGCTGCATATCACCGGCAGCATTGGCATTGTCACCTATCCGGATGACGGCGAGGACGCAGACACACTATTGAAGAAGGCGGATGTCGCGATGTACCACGCCAAGGATAATGGGCGTGACAGTTACCAATTCTTCAAACCGGAAATGAACATACGTGCGATGGATCGGCAGTCGCTCGAGGACAGTTTGCGCCACGCCATCGAACGGTGTGAATTGTCATTGCATTATCAGCCGAAGATGAATCTTGTCACCGGCACAATCATCGGCGTCGAAGCACTTATTCGCTGGTGCCATCCGCAGCGCGGGCTCGTGCCTCCGGTGCAATTCATCGCCATTGCGGAGGATAGTGGCCTCATTGTGCCGATCGGCCGCTGGGTATTGCGAGAAGCCTGCCGTCAGGCCCGGGCTTGGCAGATAGCAGGGCTGCCACCGATGTGCATGGCGATAAACATCTCCGCGGTGGAATTACGCACCCCTGGCTTCGTCGCCGGCGTACGTGCGATTTTGGAGGAGACGAATCTGGAACCGCGCAATCTGGAACTCGAGCTGACCGAAACGGCTCTGTTGGAGGATTCGCGATCCGTTGCGGAGGTACTCAAGGAACTAAAGGATATCGGCGTGCTACTTGCCCTGGATGACTTTGGCACCGGCTATTCAAGCCTAAGCCATTTGAAGCGCTTCCCGATCGACGCTTTGAAGATCGATAAGTCTTTCGTGCATGACCTTACGACGGGTGAGGATAATGGCGGTATCGTCTCAGCGGTAATCAGTTTGGGAAAAACGCTGCATATGCGGGTGGTTGCCGAGGGCGTAGAAACACGAGAGCAACTCGCAATCCTGCAGGAGTACGGCTGCCCGCAAGGTCAAGGATTCTATTTCAGCCGCCCCGTGCCGGCGGTGAAATTCGGTCACCTGCTGAAACATGGGGCACAGGCCGTGGACTTCGCCTGATTACATCGCATTGCGGGGCAGCCCTGAGGAACCTGCGCGAGAGATCTACTCCAGACGCGGCAAATGGCGACAGCCGTTGATCCATTCCCCAGCAACCAGCACACCGCTGAACACCGTTAGGCCAGCGTCGAATCATTCAGCGCCAGCCCGCTGGGATGCTTTACGACCGACACGCTGGTGACGCCAAGCATTCCCGGCAATTGATCAGAGGGCACCGTAAGGGGTCCAGGCCCGGCGCCTTGGCCGGCCACCGGCTGCGGATACGATGTGGAGCGTGCGGTATGAAAGGTGATATTGCCTTCGACCTTCTGCACGATCTGATGAATATGGCCGTTCAATACGGTGACCGAGCCGAAACGCCGTAGCGGCGCCATGAGCTGATCCGCATCCTCAGTACCCCAGCCCCACGGCTCATAGATAGTCCAGAGCGGCATATGGGCGAACACCACGATCGGAGTACTGGATGAGCGTCCTTTCAGGTCGGCGGTCACCCAGGCGAGTTGATCGGCGCCCAGGGTGCCGAGACCTCCGGCCTTGAACTGCAATACGTTGATCAGCGCGATGAAGTGCACGCCGGCGTGGTCGAAGCTGTAATAACCCTTATTGTCGGACGCCTTGCCGAATCGGTTGAAATATTCGGTGACGCTCGGATCGCTGGTGTCATGTTCGCCCGGCACCGTGTGCAGCTCGGTGGTGCGCAGGCGCGAGAGCATTTGCTGCGCCAGGTCAAATTCCGCAGGCTTCGATAGGTGGGTAATGTCGCCGGTGTGGATAATGAGCGAGGGCTGCTCGGACATCCCGTTCACAATATCGATGGTCTGGGTGAGCGTTCCGCTGACGTCGGGATTCGCATCCTTATTGAACCCGATGTGGGTATCGCTGATCTGGACGAACAATGGCCGTCCCAGGCGAGCTACCTTTGATGTATCGGTGGCCGCCAGTGCCAGGTCGATCGGAGTCAGGACGCCACCCGCGAGTGCGAACAGCGTGCCGGCTCCGCCATAAGCCATGCATTTGAGGGCGTTACGACGCGATTGCAGCAGTTTCTCATCCGACACTGGCGGTCTCCTTTTCTGGGTTCAGGAGAGAAGACCGCGGGCCGAATGGTTTTATTCCCGGTTTCAGCTCAACTTTTTTATTCTGAAGCCTCGCGGGCACTCACACCTTGTAACAGGCGCACCAGTCCGAGCAGCTCATCCCAGCCCGTGTCAGAAACGGCGCAATACTCAAGATCCCCCACCTTCCAAAAGGCGAGGTGGTAGCCGTTCCGAGTCACATTGTTCGGCGCCGAGCGTTCAGTGGCCGCCCAACTGAACACATTGATGACGTGCTGACCGTGTTGGTAGACGACCACGGCTGCGCGCTGATGTTGCAGGTAGTCGACACGCCCGCCAACGAGCTTGTAGCCTTGTGGATCGAAATCGGCGACTACTGGTGAAACATCGGTGTGGCCGGCAAACCACGGCTTCACGGTATGCCGGTCGGTGGACACGACGTCGATCAAGTGCGTCGACAGTAACGAATTCACGTGCGCGCCCACCAACTCATCAACGACGGGCGTCCGGAGCAGCGGCGCAAAAAACAGGACTGCGAGTGTTGCCGCGAGTGCGGCTACGCCGAGACCACTGCCGGCGCCTGCCCAGAACGATCCCGTACGCCAGTTTGTTCGGCCTTGCCGCTGCGCCTGCCGAGTTTCGGTTACGCTTTCCTGATCGAGAGCCCGCATAATCCGAGCGCGCAGCGCGGGTGGGGTCTGGGCATAGGGCAGCTCCTGGCGCATCGCGGTGCGAAGCTGTTGGAGATCCTGAAGCAGCGCACGGCACCGTGCGCAGTTTCCCATGTGCCCCTCAATGTCGGCCGCCGTCACAGCGTCCATCTGGTCATCAAAATAAGCCTGCACGCGCAACGATTCAGGGCACAGCATGTGGCTCTCCTTCGACCTGCTGCAGCCACTGTTTCTTCAACGCAGCCCGCGCGCGCGCCAGCCGCGACATCACGGTACCGAGAGGCACGTTGGTCACCGCGGCGATCTCACGATAGTCCAAGTCCTCGATTTCTCTCAGAATTAATGCCTCGCGATAGGGATCGGGCAATGCCGAAACGAGTCTTTCCAGCGTGCGCTCCTGGTCTTGGCTAACCGTCGCGCTCTCCGGATCGGGACCAGTGGCGATAAGGGCCTGCTCATCCTGCGCATCATGCTCGTCCGGCAGTGGCACTGTGCCTCGTCGCTGCTGCTGTGTCAGCGCGGTCAAGTGACAATTCTTGACGATAGTCAGCAGCCAGGCCTTCACGTCGGAACCTCGTAGGGCGTCAAAACCCCGATAGGCGCGCAGCATGGCCTCCTGCACGACATCATCGGCATCCTCAGGTGAACGCGCCAACCACCGTGCAAACCGATAGGCGGCATCCAGATGAGGCAAGACCTGCAGCTCGAAGCGCCGGCGCCTGTCATCCATGGATCAGACTCCACACGGCATTCACGGGTGTTGAACCGCCCTTCACTACGGCTATAAGACTCGCCGCGCGTCCCATTTATTCCCGCATTCTTCAATGCCGTCGAAGCGGGGTGAGGCAGCCAGCCAGAGTGCTTCATGATACCCGAAGCGGTGAGGCCATTAACCAGACTTAAGAATCGGCCGGCGAGTCATCCTGTCGGGGCGCTAACAGAATCCGGTAGCGCCCCGCCCGCTATGCACGCGTCAACGTCTTGCCGAAGCGCCGGACGCCCATCACTAGGGCATCGACAAGCCGCTGCTCAGCTGCGCTTCAACCAGCACCGGCGCGGCCCAGTTCATAGTCACGCTCCCAGCGATCCTTGTACGTCACCACGGCCGGACGCTTGATCGCTTCGCCGG
>Ga0181537_10000436_pt1 | contig 39141 bp, 31 predicted proteins | sample PEATcosm2014_Bin_39_FD_119765 | JGI IMG/M metagenome (GOLD analysis project Ga0181537, IMG submission 119765) | Peatland microbial communities from MTU Mesocosm Facility, Houghton, MI, USA - PEATcosm2014_Bin23_10_metaG | ecosystem: Environmental > Terrestrial > Soil > Wetlands > Peat | place... | reverse complement strand
TGAAGTCCGACCGTCACCCCGAGACCCGTGAGCAGGTAGAGCAGCAGGAAGTCAAAGATGTCGTTCCAGCCCAACAGGCTGTCCCACAACTGCCAGCCGACGAAGAAGAGGCAGAGCACGGGGGCCACGGTCACGAACCCCGTGATGATCCGGTCCCGGCGCTCGTTGAGCACCGGCTCAACGTCATCGCGCGGCGCGGTGGCTGCCAGCTCCGCGCTCATCGTTTCGCCATGGACACCGACTGGATGTCCGGTCGCGCGACCGCCAGGTACGAGGCCGCGAAAATCGTAGCCACTGCAAAGAGAAGTGCGGTCGGGCCGTTGCCGAAGTTGATGCCGGTGATATTAGATGGCTTGCCGATGTAATCGGAGAACGACGCGCCAAGCGGCCGCGTGAGGATGTATGACATCCAGAACGCGACAACGCCGTTCAGGCCGAATCGCAGCCAGGCCGGCGCCGGGAGCAGGAAGAGCACGAGGAAGAAGATGCCTGAAGGCAGGTAGCCCATGTTCAGTGATGTCGCTGTGAGATCTCCGACCGCGGTGCCGAGCGCAAAGGTCGCGAACACCGTGGCCCAGTAGAACGCCTCACGTCGCTGCGTCGTGATGCTGTGGATGGAGAGCGTACCCTCGCTGCGCTTCCAGGTCCAGAAGACCACCGCGAGCACGACGGCCCAGAGCAGCGTCGTCCCGATGTACGGGATGGGGGCGTACGGGCACCTGGTCACGCGAACCCGAACGCGCCATCAGACGATTACCTCGGCCACTTACCCGGACCCTATCGAGGCGACGGCAGCGCCCGAACGGCTTGCGTGTTCGCGCAATCGCCCGGCGAGGCGTGCGGGGTCGGGCAGAGTTGGCGGGGGGCGGCGATTCAGGGCCTAGGTTCATGAACAGTGAAACCTGTTCCTGAGAGGAGACCGCGATGAGCGTCGCCGCGGCAGCTCAAGCAGCCGAAGAACATAGACCGGTCGCACTGCGCACCGGAGCTGAGTTCAAGCAGTCGCTCCGCGACGGCCGTACCGTCTATGTCGGCAACCGGCGCGTGAAGGACGTCACCGTCGAGCCCTCTCTCGGCCCGGGCATCGACCTGATGGCATCGATGTTCGACGCGCAGTTCGACCCGGCGACGGCCGACATCACGACCTTCTTCGATGAGGAGCTCGGGATGGTCGTCAACCGCGCCTGGCAGGCGCCGAAGACCCGCGAGGAGATGGTCGCGCGGCGCAAGCTGACCGAGTACACGAGCTTCCGCACCGTCGGAACGTTCGGCCGCCCGCCGGACCTCGGACCGACGATCGCGATGGGCCTGCTGGAGGCGCGCATCGGCTGGACCAACGCGCGACCAGAGTTCGATGAGAACATAGCCAACTACATCCGCTTCGCTCGCGGGCGAAGCCTCGTGGCGGCGGAGGTGCTCGCGGACCCGCAGACCGATCGCTCGATGGGATCGGCCAGCCACCCCGGTCTGCTGCGGGTCGTTGAGAGCACCAGCGACGGCGTGTACGTGACCGGTTCCAAGTCCGTTGGCTCGCTTGCCGCACAGGCCGATGAGATCATCTTCACCAACGTCAGGCGCCCGGACTACCCGCCGGAGGCTCTGATCCAGGCTGCGATCCCCGTCGGCACCGAGGGGCTGACGTTGATCTGCCGCGAGGGAGTCGCCACCCCGGGCGCTGACCCGTTTGACCACCCGATCGGCGTGCTCGGTGAGGAGGCCGACCAGCTACTCGTCTTTGAGCGCGTGTTCATCCCCAACGAACGGGTCTTCAACCTCGGTGATCCCGGACAGGAGAACCGCTACCTGAAGGTGATCTGGGCGCATTGGCAGATACTCACCAGGCTGTGGGTCAAGTCCCAGATCTTCCTCGGTGCCGGCCGCCTGGTGGTCGAGGCGCTCGGTACCTCGCACATCCCGGCCGTCCGCGCAATGGTCGCGGAGCTGATCCAGTACGAGCAGACGCTGAGGGCGTTCCTGTTCGCCGCCGAGGACGCGGCCGTGCCGGCCGCGTCCGGCACGATGCTGCCGGACGTCAACCTCACGACTTCCGGTCGCCTGCACGCGATCAACTCATACCCGCAGATCATTCACATCCTCCAGGAGCTGTGCGGCCAGGGGCTCGTGATGCGCTTTCCCAAGGCGGCGTTTGACGACCCCGAGATCGGCCCCAGGCTCGCTGATCTGCTGCCCGGCTACGGGATCTCGGCAGCCGGCAAGAACCGGCTGATGAACTTCGTCTGGGATCTGACCAGCAGCGCCCAGGCCGGTCGCACCGAGCTCTTTGAAAATGTCAACGCGACCCCGGTGCCGCTGCTGCAGCAGCGGCTCTACGAGGATTACAACACCGCGCATGTGGAGCGCATGGCGACCGAGCTCGCGGGCCTCTCATGAGTCACTTTCAGTTGCCGCTCCGCGCAAATGGCCGGTGGCTCATGCGTGCCTGCGCAGGATCGGCATGAGTCGCGGACAGGGGGCATAACGTGGCCGTTGTGAGCGTTGCCAGAACCAGCCGCGCGGTTGCGGTCGAGCCTCCGCGGCAGAGAGCGTCGGCGCATGCGGACCGTTTCCGCGAAGCGATGAGCCACCTCGCCTCCGGCGTCGTGCTGGTTACAGCGAGCATCGACGGACGCCCGTGGGGCATGACCGTCTCCGCGGCCTGCCCGATCTGCGTGGAGCCGCCCACGATGCTCGTCTCGCTGAGTTCCCACACGGCGCTGGCAACGGCTGTGGCCGACTCAGGGCGGTTCGGCGTGAACATCCTCGGGGCCGACGCGCTCGGTCTGGCTCGCTTCGGCGCAGCCGTCGGTCGGCCCAAGTTCCTGGATGAGGAGCCGGGCATTGAGATCGGCAAGCTGCATCCGGCCGAGCTGATGGTCGACGGGGCCCTCGGGCACGTCGACTGCGAGGTGATCGAAGTGATCACCCGCAACACCCACTCGATCTTTCTCGGACAGGTGCGTGCGATCGGGCTCGGCGAGCACGATCAGCCGCTTGTCCATTACCGCAGGGAGTTCTGGCAGATGGGCCAAGCGGCCTGATCGTGAGCGCCGGCTTCGTGACCAAGCTCAATCGACGGACAAGGAGCGCATGAATGGCTGTTTGGGATGACGTTCTTCCTGAGATAGACCGCCTGGTGTATGAGAAGGGCGGCTGGGGGAAGCCGAGGCCGCGAGGCGAGAAGCCCGTGATCCTCGTGATCGACGCGATGTACACGTTCACCGGCGACCGGCCCGAGCCGATCCTCGATTCGATCGACAAGCACTGGACCTCATGCGGTGAGATCTCGTGGGACGGCGTGAGCGCGATCGCCGCGCTGCTCGAGGTCGCGCGCGCCCAGGAGATCCCCGTCATCTACACCGTCATGGAGCAGCGCCGGGACGGTTTTGATCGCGCCCCACAGGACCGCGGCGCCTCCAAGCGCTCCGAGAAGCTTCCAACCGACATGATCGGCTCGTACGCCAATGAGGTCGTCGCGGAGATCGCGCCGGCGCCCGAGGACATCGTCATCACCAAGCCCAAGCCGAGCGCCTTCTTCGGGACGCCGCTGGTCAGCTACCTGACCTATCTCGGTGCCGACTCGGTGATCCTGACCGGATGCGTGACCTCGGGCTGCATCCGTGCGGCCGCGGTCGACGCTGCCTCCTACAACTACCGCGTGGTCGTGCCGCAGGAGTGCGTCTGGGATCGCGGCATCCTTGCGCACAAGGCGAACCTCTTTGACATACAGATGAAGTGCGGCGACGTTGAACCCCGCGAGTTGACCGAGGCCTGGATCCGATCCTTGCCGATGCGGCCATTCGGCGAACGCACTCCCACCCGCCGCCTACCGGAAGCGGAGGAGCTGCCGGTGATGGACCCGGCGCTTGAGCTTGGCGGGATCGTGGCTTGAGCGCAGTTCCGCAACCTTTCAGCGCAGCCACACCACCAAGGAGCCAACCCCGATGATCAACCATGTCTTCTTCGCCGACCTCTGCGAGCGTGTCCTGAAGCTCTGCAAGCTGCAACCTGAAGAGGTGCTCGTGGTGGTCGACGAGCCCACCCAGGACCCGACCTACGCGGATGCGTTCATGGCGGCTGCGGTCCGGATCGGAGCCAGCACCTTCAAGCTAAGCGTGCCTCGCGTCGGCAGCGATCCGACCGGCGCCAGGCTCGGCTTTCCCGGTGAGGGCGTCACGCCAACCGGCACGGGTCGCACGGTGTTGGGCGGCAATCCGCACGCGGTCGACGCCCTGCGCGGCGCCGACATGATCGTCGACCGCGTCGGCATGCTGTTCTCGCCCGAGCAGCACGAGCTGCTGCTGGCGGGCAAGCGGATCCTGACCTGCAACAGCCCCGTAGATCAGATCGTCGCGCTCTTCCCGACCGTGGAGATGCGTGAGCGCGTGGAGGCCGCCCGGGCGAAGCTCGAGGCCGCCAGCGTGCTGCGAGTCACGAGCGACCACGGCACCGACGTCAGTTATGAGCTCGGCTACTGGGACGCCGACGGTCAGTACGGCTACACCGATACACCGGGGCGTTGGGACAACTGCCCGTCCGGCGGCTTTGTCTACACCGGCGGTTCGGATCAGGGCGTCAACGGCAAGGTTGTGGTCGCACCTGGAGACATCCTCTTCCCGCACAAGCGTTACGTGACCGAGCCGATGACCTTTCACATCGAGGCCGGGCGGATCACCGAGATCACCGGCGGCTCCGACGCCGCGATGACCCGAGCGTTCATGGAGAGCTTCCACGACCACCGCGGCTACGGCATCTCGCACATCGGCTGGGGGCTCGATCCGCGAGCAAACATGGCGAGCTGGGCGATCGACGGTCGCGGGGTCGGCATGGGACCACGCGGCTGCTACGGCAACGTGATGTTCTCCACCGGCCCGAACACCGAGCTGCGGGTCCGCGGCCAGGACGTCTGGGGCGACAACGACAGCGCCTGCCACCTGGACATCCCGATGTTCGACTGCACGCTCACGCTCGACGACGAGCCGGTCGTGATCGGCGGGGTTCTGGTGGAAGACCTGGACCGCGTTCCGGTCTCGGCCTGACGCGCAGAGCGGGCGCAAGCGGTGACCGGGGGGCGGTTGCTGACCCCCGCAATCGCCCTGCGCTCCCTGCCGCGCCGCGCAGATTCGCTGTTCGCCCGTAACGGCGCCCGTAGCTTCGGGTCAGGCCCGAATCGCTCGAGGGCGCCTAACAGAAAGCGAGGTTGGTAATGGAAGCAGCATCCGAACTCCGTTCGGCCCTTCGTAGCGGTGACGAGTTCCGCAGCTCACTGCAGGACGGTCGTGTCGTCTACATAGGCGATCAGCCGATCGAGGATGTGACTGAGGAGCCCTCGCTGGGGCCGGGCATCGATCTGATGGCGGAGATGTTCGACGACCAGCTGACCTCTGAGTTCGCGGATGCGACAACCTACTTCGATCAGGAGCTCGGCATGCGGGTCTCGCGGGCCTGGCAGGCCCCGCGAACACACGAGGAGCTGCTCGGCCGCCGCAGGATGATCGAGTACACCTCGATCAAGACGGCCTCGATGTTTGGGCGCCCGCCGGATCTCGGCTCGACGATCGGTATGGGTCTGCTGGCCCGTAAGCCGCTCTTCGCCGGAACGACATCCGAGATCTCGGGCGACACCAACTTTGCCGACAACATCGACAGTTACATCGCCCACGCGCGCTCTAACAACCTGATCGCCGCGGAGGTGCTCTCCGACCCGCAGGCGGACCGTTCCAAGGCCAGTCAGGAACATCCGGGTCTGCTGCGGGTCACGAAGGTGCTTGATGATGGCGTGATCGTCAACGGAGCCAAATCTGTCGGCTCGCTCTCAGCCCAGGCGAATGAGATCATCTTCACGAACTTCGCCCGGCCTGACGCTCCGCCCGAGGCATACATCTGGGCCGCGACGCCGGTGAACGCTGACGGGATCGTGCTGATCTGCCGTGAGGGAGTCGCTCACCCTGGTGCCGATCCGTTTGACCACCCGGTCGCCTGGCGAGGCGAGGAGTCGGACCAGCTCATCATCTTCAACGACGTCTTCCTGCCCAACGAGCGGATCTTCAATCTCGGGGTCCCGAAACTCGGCGTGCTCTACGGGCCGGTGACGATCTGGGCGCACTGGCACATCCTCACCCGGCTCTGGGTGAAGGCCCGAATCTTCGTGGGCGCCGCACAGTCGGTGGTCGACGCGCTGGGCACCGGTCAGATCGCCGCGGTGCGCTCGATGGTCGGCGAGCTGATGGAGTACGAGCAGGCGCTGAAGGCGTTTGTGATCGCCGCTGAGAACCTCGCCACTCCTGTCGAGTCAGGGATCCTCGCGCCCGATGTGAACCTGCTCACAGCCGGACGGCTCTACGGTCTTGAGGCATATCCACGGATCGTGCACACGCTCCAGGAGCTGTGCGGCCAGGGTCTCGTGATGCGCTTCCCCAAGAAGGTCTTTGACCACCCGGAGCTAGGTCCGCGGCTAGCGGAGCTGCTCCCCGGTCACAACATCTCGGCTGCCGACAAGAACCGCCTGATGGCCTTTGTCTGGGACATCACTACCAGCTCGCACGCGGGGCGCACGGAGTTGTTTGAGAACCTCAACGGTGGCACCGGCGCGTCGTTGCGCGACCGGCTCTACCGCGAGTACGACCGCGAGCAGGCGGTTGCTCTGGCACGCGACCTCGCCGGCCTGGTCTAGTCACGATGGGCGGGCTCGCTTGGGAGACGTTGCGCAGCGATGAGTTTGCCGCTGCTGTGGCGTCGCCGGACGAGTGGTTTGTGCTGCTGCCGATCGGCGCGATTGAGCAGCACGGTGATCATCTCCCGGTGGACGTCGACATTCACGCGTCCACCGAAGTCTGCCGCGCCGTGGCCGAGCGCGACGACCATGTGATCGTCGCGCCGGCGCTGCCGTTCGGCTTCTCGGCCGCTCAGACCTATCGGCCCGGAACCATCACGCTCCGCAGCAACACTCTCATCGAGGTGCTGCGCGACGTCTGCGCATCGATTCTGGACTGCGGTTTCACCCGCCTGCTCGTGGTCAACGGCCACAACGGCAATAAGTGGATGGCGGGTCAGCTCGTGACCGAGCTACCTCGCAAGCCCGGGGTTTTCCTCGGCATGCTGACGTACTTCGACCTCGCGCTGGAGGCCTTCACCGAGCACCGCACCTCGCGGCTGGGCGGCGAGGGTCATGCGGGTGAGCTCGAGACGGCTGTCGAGCTGTTCCTGCGCCCGGAGCGGGTCGTGGACGAGCGTGCGGTGCGTTACGTGACTCCGAGCTCGGCCTACGGGTTCGTGGACCTTGCCGTGCGCGGTCCGCTGGCCGGCGGCGGGCGCGGGATGGCGAACGAATATCCGGAGGGCGTGATGGGCGATCCGACCGATGCGACCGCCGAGCTTGGCGAGTCTGTGCTTGAAGCGGCGGTCACCGGGATCCAGGAGATCATGGCCGAGGCTCGCGGCGAGGCCGATCCATCGGTTCACCCGCGCGCTACCGGCGGGGTCAACGGACACCTCGGCTGAGATCCGAAAGCGTGGCTGGGTCGCACTTGGCGGCCGGGGTGGCCGCGGGGTCCAACCGCGGGCCTCGATCCTCGCACCGCGGGCCGATGAACAAGGCCCGCGGCGCCCCTAGAGTCCGGATCACGATGCAGCAGCTGGAGCTCCACAAGGCGATCAGGGACTTTGTGACGTCGTTCGAGACCTGTGTTCCGGGGATCGTCGACGACATCGGGCGCCGCCATCGCAATGAGGTGCCGGATCTACCGCAGGCACTGGACGCGGATCTGATTCGCGACGCGGGGGCTGTGGGGGTCGCGGTGGCGCTCTCAGCGATGCGGGTCCCCTCGGAGACCTCTACGATCGCGCCCGATGCGAGCCTGCGTGAGGCCCGCAGCCTCGCGGCGGCGGGTGGCTCGCTAGCCACCCTGCTGCATGGTTACCGGGTTGGACACGCGGTGATTCAGGAGCACATGCTGGTGCACGCACGCGAGACCGGTACGCCGATGCAGGCGCTGCGGGTGATGAGCGGCCGGCTGTTCGTGCACGTTGACCGGCTGATGCAGCTCTCGTCCCAGGAGTTCATGCAGGAGCGCAAGCGCCGCAACGGCGATGTCGACCTGATGCTCTACACGCGCGTCAAACGGCTGATGGCGGGAGAGCACGAGACCCTTCCCTACCCGACCGACGGGCGTCACATCGCCGTGGTGTTCGATGCCGACGCCACACCCGACGCATCTGAGCAGGTCTCCGCGAACCTTGAGGTGCCGGCCCTGCGAGTGACGACCCCGGGCAAGGAGATCTGGCTCTGGCTCAACGTCGGCGATGACGTCGCCACCAGCGACGTGCACAGCGTGCTTGACGCCTTCATGAGCAGCGGCTCGGCCGGCGTCAGCGATCCCACCTCGGGTGTCACCGGTATCGCGACCGGTCATCGCCAGGCGAGGCTGGCGTGCCGCCTGGGCAGTTTGCGTGGCGTTCCGGTCAGCTCCTACAGTGACGTCGCGTTGGAGGCGCTGGCCTTCGGCGGACGTGATGCGGCCCGTGACTTCGCGCGTGCCGAGCTGGGACTGTTGGCCGACGACGGCGATCGCACCGACCTCTTGCGGCACACCGTGCAGACGTACTTCGCGACCGGGGGCTCGGCCTCGGCGGCGGCCGCATCGTTGGGTGTCGCAGAGCGCACGGTGACCTACAGATTGCGCCGGGCCGAGGAGCTGATGGGCAGGCCGCTCTCCAGTCGCCGGGCCGAGATCGAAGCCGCCCTGCGCCTGTACCGGGTGCTCGATCAGGTCAGTTGAAAGACCCGGTTATGCGCCCCGGCGCAGTAGCCGGTGGCCCGATTGCGGTCAGACGGCAACACGCTAGCGCCGACTGGACCGCCGGTTAGGAGTCGGGGCCAGGTCCCCTACCGAAGGTCCCTGTTGGATCGCGCCCGAGTCCAGCACGCTGTCGACATGACGACGATCACCGGAACCGGCAGCGCCCCGGCGCAGGCGCCGACGCCCGCGCTCGCAGAGTCACCGGACGCCAGCACAGCCGCGCCGGCGGTCCGCCTGCGCAACATCACCAAGCACTACGGGGAGGTCGTGGCGCTCAACGACATCAGCCTTGAGGTCGGCGTCGGTGAGTTCCTTTCGATCCTCGGCCCCAGCGGCAGCGGCAAGACCACGACGATGCGGATGATCGGCGGGTTCGAGCAGCCCGATACGGGCACGGTCGAGATCGCCGGCCAGAACGTGGGTCACCTGCCCCCGTACCGGCGTGACGTGAACACCGTCTTTCAGAGCTACGCGCTGTTTCCGCATATGACCGTCCTGGACAATGTCGCCTACGGCCTGCGGATGAAGGGCGTGGGCAAGAAGCAGCGGCATGGACAGGCGGCGGAGATGCTGGAGCTAGTCCAGCTCGCGGGGCACGCGGGGCGCCATCCGGGCCAGCTCTCAGGCGGTATGAAGCAGCGCGTCGCGCTTGCGCGCGCGCTCGTCAACCGTCCCAGCGTGCTTCTGCTGGACGAGCCTCTGGGAGCGTTGGATCGCAAGCTTCGTGAAGAGATGCAGATTGAGTTGCGTCGAATCCAGTCAACCGTGGGGGTCACCTTCGTCTATGTGACGCACGATCAGGAGGAGGCGTTGTCGATGTCGGACCGCGTCGTCGTCATGCGCAGTGGCGAGATCGAGCAGATCGGCACCACTGGCGACGTGTACGACCATCCGGCCACGCTCTGGGTCTCTGACTTCGTCGGCGGCAGCAGCCACGTCGCCGGGCGGATCACATCCGCAGGGCAGACCTTCGGGTTTGAGACCGACGTGGCAAGGATCGAGGCCTGCTGGGCCTCGCCGGGTCTCGGCGTCGGCGACCACGCCGTGGCCGTCGTGCGTCCAGAGCACATCGGGTTGGCGACCACCCCAGAGGAAGCGACCGCGGCCAACAAGGTCACCGTGACGGTTGAGGAGATCCTGAACATGGGCTCGCAGGCGAAGATCGTCGCCCGCACGCCCGGCGGCACCGAGTTCGTGGCGAGCGTGACCCGTACCCGGCTTGATGCAGCTGTGAGGCCGGGGGCACAGGTCACGATGTTCTTCAAGCCGTTGGCGGTGCGGATCTATGCGAGTGAGCCGAGCACCGTCAACCAGCGGCAGCCGGAGGTGGCGCCACAGTGAGCACGATCGCAAGCTCTGCGCCGCGACCGGGGGTGGGGTCGCGCTCGGCAAGGCCGTTCGGCCTGATCGTCACCGGTATCGAACGGCTGACGCCGCTGCTGCCGCTCGCGTGGCTCGGAGTGTTCTTTGTCGCGCCCCTGGGGTTCACGGTCGTATATGCGTTCGCGAACTCCACCTTCGGTGGAGTTCAGCTGGCATTCACATTCACCAACTTCCAGCAGGCTCTCTCCGGCTTCTATCTGCACATCTTCCTGCACACGCTGGTGTTCGCGGCGATGGGCACCGCCGGCGCGCTGATCGTCGGGATGCCGCTCGCTTACGTGCTCGGCCGTAAGGCGGGGCGCTACAGGACGGTGCTGGCGGTGGCGGTGCTGATCCCATTCTGGACCAGCTTCCTGCTGCGCACGCTCTCCTGGGAGACGCTGCTGGCGGCCGGCGGCCCGGTCCAGGCGGTCCTCAACTTCCTGGGACTTCACAGCGGCTCACTGGGGTGGATAGACACCAACAAGGCGGTGGCGATCGGACTGGTCTACGGCTACCTGCCGCTGATGGTCGTTCCGCTGTTCGTCTCCTTCGACAGGATTCCGGCGGAGGTCCTCGAGGCCAGCAAGGACCTCGGCGCGAACCGCATCAAGACCTTCCTGCACGTGACGCTGCCGATCGCGCGGCCCGGAGTGTTCACGGCGATCCTGTTGACGTTCGTGCCGATGACCGGCGAATTTGTCATACCGGCGCTGCTGGGCGGCGACAAGGGCGTACTCATGGGCGGCCTGATCTACAACCAGTACCTGGGCGCCGCCAACTATCCGCTCGGCTCGGCCATGGCGGTGCTGGTGATGCTGGTGATCGGAGTCGTGCTGATCGCCTTCTCACGCCTGACCCGCGGATTTGATCAGATCGGGGTTGCCGCGTGAGCACGCTCCCACTGGCCGGCGGCCGCATCTCCCGCCTGCGTGCAAGCAAGCTCTCCAGGCGGTTCAACGCGATCGACACAGGGCTGTGGCTGATCACCGTCTGTGTGTTCATCTTCCTGCTGGCGCCGATCGTCACGGTTGTCATCTTCGCCTTCAACAAGGGGGTGCTCGGAAAGCAGACCGCGACCTTCACCGGCTTCACGACGCACTGGTTCGCGGCGGTCTGGGCCGATCCGACGCTGCATCACTCCCTCGCCGTGAGCGTCAAGGTGGCGGTGCCGATGGCCCTGATCTCGGTGATCGTTGGAACGACCGCGGGCCTAGCCGTGGTTCGCCACCCCTGGAAGCCGATGAGGTTGACCCTGGAAGCGCTCATGTACTACCTGCTGGTCGTGCCGGAGATCGTGCTCGGGATCTCACTGCTGATCTTCTTCACTCGCACCAACTTCACGCTCGGCTATATGACGCTGATCGCAGGTCACTCGCCGTTCCCGATCGCCGTCGTCGCGCTGATCGTGCGTTCGCGTGTGGTGGCCCTCGACGCGACGCTCGAGGACGCCGCCGCCGATCTGGGGGCGCGCTCTTGGAGGAGCCTGCTGGACGTGATCCTGCCGCAGCTGTTGCCGGCGATCATCACCGGCCTGATCATGTCGTTCACCTTCTCATTCGACGACCTGATCATCTCCGAGATGCTCGCGACCCCGACCGTCTCAACGCTTCCCGTCTACATCTTCGGAGAGACCCACTCAGGTGTCGCTCCAAACGTATACGCGATCGCGACGATGATGCTGGCGGTGACGCTGATCGGCTTTGCGCTGGTCGGCATCGTCAGCAGGATCTTCGCCCGCGCCGGTGCGCAGGAGGTCTCACTCTCGAGCGCCGTCGCCGGACAACACGGCGGTCCCTGACGCGGACGTCAGACCCGACCCGTGACGGTGAGCGGGCGCTGGTCCAAATTGGCCGGCGCTGAGGCCCTTGAGTCGCAGCGCCTTTAACACACAGAAGACAGATACAGGAGGGCTCGTGACTCGACTAAAGATGGTGCAAGAGGGGCGGGAGAGCGCATCAGCGCTGCTTGAAGGCCAGTCCGTCAGCCGCAAGCAGTTTCTGATGGGCATGGGCGCCACCGCGTCGGCCGCGTTCCTGGCCTCGGGTGCCGCGCCTGCCTTCGCCTCGCGGCGCGCGGTCGCCGCGAGCGCCGGCACGCTCGACATCTACACCTGGCCGGACTACTTCTCCGCCGCGAACCTGAAGAACTTCAAGAAGAAGTCCGGGATCTCCATCACGCAGGCGACCTACGAGTCCAACGACGCGATGTACGCGAAGCTCGCCGCGACGAACGGCCACTCCGGCTTCGACATGGCGATCCCCACCAGCGGCTGGATCGGCGTGATGGCGGCGAAGGGTCTGTTGCAGGAGATCGACCATTCGAAGGTGCCGTTCGCCAACGTCAACCCGCAACTGCTCAACAAGTCGTTCGATCCTCACAACAAGTACTCGGTGCCCAAGGACTACGGCTACAACGGCGTCGTCTACGACTCGACCGTGATCACCACGCCGCCGAAGACCTGGATGGATGTGATCGATCTGGCCAAGACCACCGCGAGCGGCAAGTTCGCGATGAGCATCGACTACGAGACGATCTCAACAGGTCTGTGGGCGCTCGGCTACAGCATGAACGACACCGACAAGGCACACCTCAACCACGCTGCTGACCTGATGAAGTCGGTGGCGCCGCATGTCAAGACGTTCAACTCGTTTGACGTCACCGGATGCGTCAACGGCACTCTCGCGATGATGACCAGCGACCAGTCGGTTGCGCGCCAGGTGCTGCTCCAGAACAAGAAGTTCAAGTTCGTGGTTCCCCTTCCGCACAGCGAGCTGTGGGTCGACAACTACACGATTCTCAAGAACGCCGCTCACACCAGCGCGGCCTACTCGTTCATTGAGTTCCAGCTGAAGCCGTCAAGCCAGGTGACTGACACCGAGTTCATCGGTTACCCGACGGTACTCAAGGGGTTGGAGGGCAAACTCCCGGCGAGCACCAAGCTCAAGAACGTGATCTTCATCCCGGCGAAGGTCTATGAGACGCTTGAGACGTACATCGTCCGCGAGGACCTGCAGGGGTACATCGAGAACCTCGCCACTGAAGTGCAGGCTGCCGCCGGATGAGCCTGGCCACGCCGCGGCTGCGGGACACGGAGCCCTCCGTGTCCCGCCCCGCGGTTGGCAGGGGGCTGGTTCTGAGCGTCGCGCTCGCGACTGTTCTGAACCCGATCAACTCATCGATGCTCGCTGTCGCGCTGGTGCCGATCGCGCACTCATTCGGCGTCACTGTCGCCACCGCCTCCTGGCTGGTCAGCGCGCTGTACATCACGACAGCCGTGGCGCAGCCGACCTGGGGGCGGATCGTCGATGCGGGCGCGGGACGGCGCGTCTTCCTGACCGGCTGCTGCCTGGTGGCGCTGGCGGGGGCGGCGGCTCCGTTCGCACCGAGCATCACGTTCCTGATCGGCGTTCGCGTCCTGCTCGGGATCGGCACCGCGTCTGCCTACCCCGCGGCATTGGGGATCGTGCGGCGTACGGCGGACCAGGCCGGCGGGCAGGTCCCAACCGGGGCGCTTGGGGCGATCTCGTTCGCGGCGCAGGTGACCAACGCCTTCGGTCCGGCTCTCGGCGGGTTCCTGGTGGCAGTCGGCGGCTGGAGGTGGGTGTTCCTCTTCAACCTGCCCTTCGTCGCGGTCGTGCTGGCGCTCGGCTACCACTTCATCCCCCGCGAGCATCAGTCGATCGCCGAAGGTGCGTTTGCTGAGCCCGGCGCCCAAGGTCGCCCGCGGCTGAGGCTACGGGACCTCGATCCGGTCGGGATCGTCCTCTTCGCCGGCGCCACCGGTCTCGGTGTCGCGGCGCTGCTGAATCTCCGTGCTGACGCGCCGGTCTTGGCGGCGCTCGCCGCCGGCTCAGTGATCTCTGGGGTCGCTTTCACGCGCTGGGAGCGCCGCACCAGCACACCGTTCATCCCGCTCGCACTCTTCCGCGAGAACCACAGCCTCGGCTTGACCTATGCCCGGGTGGCGGTCTTCAACACGATCTTCTACGCGATCTACTACGGCTGGCCGATCTGGCTGGAGCGCGGACGCGGCCTGAGTCCCTCCACCACAGGTCTGGTCACGCTGCCGATCGCGGCGGTCGGGGCGCTGTCGACGATGGGAGCCGCTCGCCTGACCCGCGGTCGCGGCCCGCGGCTGGTCCTCATCGTCGCGGCCGCCGTGCTGACGCTCGGCAGCGCCGCCCTGCTTGGCGTTAGCTCGGTCACGCCGATCCCGCTGCTGGTCGCGGTGGCGATGGTGCTCGGGATTCCCAACGGCTTCTCTTCGGTCGGCAACCAGCTGGCCACCTACAGCCAGGCGCCGGCATCGATGGCCGGCGTCGCCGCTGGGCTGCAGCGGACCTCTTCATACATCGGCGCGAACGTCGCGTCGGCGCTGGTTGGCCTGACAGTGGCAGCGAGTGGGGCTCGCGGACACAGCGGCGCGCTGCACCTGATGGCCGGAGTGCTCGCCGCGATCTCACTCTCGCTGCTGCTCGAGGCGGTCGTCAGCCGGACGCTCGCGGAGCCGACGGTCCGCAGCGAGCAGTGAGGCGCGGTCAGCGACCATCTGGGGCGGTCCCTGGTTCCGGGTCGGCATGTTTGGCCCTGTGGAAGGGGTTACACAAGGTCCTGTCGGCGCCGGCGATGATTCGCTGCGTGGTCCATAGGCGGGAGCGCTGGGCTTTTGTAGCTTCTCCATATGCAGTTGAAAGAGCGACAGACGGGCGGCGATCCGGGGTTGGGCTTCGCCGCTCGGCTTCCGCGGTTCATCGAGGAGTCGACCCGGCGTCAGCTGGCCGCACCGGACATAGCCGGACGCGATCAGGAGGTCCAGGTTGCGCTGCGCGAGGCGACTGAACGCGGAGCCGAGATTCTCGTACATGCCGTACGGTCGCCGTCGGCGGCCGGCAGCGAGCATCAGGTCCAGGGAGCCCCGTTCGCACGCGTGGCCGCTCAGCACGGCATCCCCCTCTCAACCGTGCTGCAGGGTTACCGGATCAGTCAGGCCGTGGCCGTGGACCAGCTGCTCGACCACGCGGACGACGTGGGCGCGCCGATGGAGTTCGTCTGCCAGGCGATGCGCAACCTCTTCAGGTACATGGATGCGATGGTCGCGATCGGTGCGCGCGCGTATGTGGATGAGCGCCGCCGGATCAACTCGCGGCCCGAGCGCATCAAGTACCTGCGGATCAAGGCTGTCCTGGACGGCGCGGCTGAGCTCGGGATCCCGTACCCGGTCGATGGCCCGCACGTCGCGATTGTGCTGCGCACGCCTCAGCCCGCCGCGACGCTCGCGGCGGTCGCAGACAGTGTCGGCCAGGCACCGTCGCTGATCAGTGAGACGCCGGATGGCAAGGTCTGGGTCTGGATCGCTTGCGACCTCTGTGAGCAGGAGGTGGTGGACGCGCTGCGCGCCCACGCGCGCGGACCCATCGCCGCCGGTGTCAGCGGTCATGAGCGCGGCGTGGCCGGTTTCAGGGCGACGAATCGTAAGGCCGAGCTGGCGCTGCGCCTGGGGTCGTGCCAGGGCAGCGCCGTCACGACCTTTGCAGATGTGGCGCTCGAGGCGCTCGCCGTCGGTGGTGAGGAGCTGGCCCGAGAGTTCGTGCAGGCGGAGATGGGCGGGCTGGCTCACCCTGACCGGCGTACCGCAGCGGTCCGTGAAACCGTTTCGGAGTACTTCGCGTGTCGCGGCGCGGCCGCGGCGGCCCGGCGACTGAACGTCTCTGAGCGCACTGTCACCTATCGGCTGCGCCACGCTGAGGAGATGCTCGGCAGGCCGCTGACGGCGCGCAGGGCCGAGCTTGAGACGGCGCTGCGGCTATACCGGCTGCTGTTCGCCGCGGCCCGGCCCGCCGCCTGAGCGGGTAGGCGGCCGGCTGCAGACCGACAGGTTCTGCGCCGGCGCCCGGGTGCAGATCGACAGGTTTGCGCCGGCGGCGGGCTGCAGATCGACAGGTTCTGCGCCTGGACGCAACCGATCCGCGCGCCTTGCGACGACAAGCAATCACGCGGGCTCCAGCGTTCGCGACCGGGACGATGTCCGTGGTGCCAACCGAACCGTTCCATCACCCCCTCCTGGATCTGCCGCTCGTCCGCGCCGCGCGTGTGGCCGAGATTGAGGACCGCGCCGCCGCGCTGCTCAACTGCTCAGCTGACACGTTCCTGGTCAGCGCGGAAGCCGTTCTGCCGCTGGAAGCGGTGACCGCCAGCCTCGGCGGCCCGGGGCGCGAGTGGCTGAACGTCGTGACCAGCGGTTACGGGCGTGTCTTCGGCGGCCTGCTGCGCGCACGGGGTTCCAGCGTGCACGATCTGACCGCCCCGAACGACCGTCCGATCCGAGTCGATGAGGTAGCTGCCGAGCTCGAGCGCTTCCCGGGAATCAACGCGCTTGCGGTGGTCCATGCTGAGTCGCTCACGGGAATCGTGAATCCGCTCTCTGAGATCATGGCGCTGGCGCGCGAGCACGGCGCGCTGACGGTGGTCGACGCGGTCGCATCGGCCGGCGCTGAGCCGCTGAACGTCGACCCACTCGGAATTGACGTCTGCGTCGTCGGTCCCCAGAAGGGCTGGGGTGGCCCGGTCGGCATATCGGTTGTCACCGTCAGCGAGCGTGCCTGGGACTCGATGCGGACGAACCCGTCGACGGCCAGGCAATCTGTGCTCTCTCTGCTGGACATCAAGGAGCGCTGGCTCACGCCGGGGCGCAGCCGCGTGATCGGCACGCCACCGCCGCTTGAGATCGCAGCGTTGGAAGCCGCAATCGAACGGCTGGAGCGCGAGGGCATGGAGGCCGTGGTGACACGCCATCAAAACGTCGCCGCGTCCGTGCGTACAGCGGTCCGGGCGCTTGGCCTCTCAACCTGGGCGGCGCAGGAAGCCGATGCCTGTGCGGTCGCAACCCCGCTGCGCGCGCCTGACGGTATAGATGTTGACGCACTGGTCGCGCTGGTCTCTGAGAGCTACGGGATCGACCTCACGCCCGGTATCGGTGACCTTCGCGGCCTAACCGTGCGGATCGACCACATGGGCGCACAGGCATCGTTCGCCTATGCGGCGTCGGCCGTCGCCGCGCTCGGCGCCGGCCTCCGGGATCTGGGCGCCGACATCGACGTCCAGGCGGGGGCGGGGGCGGTCGCGGCAGCGGTTGGCGCGTGATCGCTGGGCGAAATGCGGTGAGCGCCGGTGGTGAGCACAAGCGGTCGAATGTTCGACACAGGGCCAAAGACCAACGTGCTCTGGACCGTGACACTGGCGGAGCATTGGCTGAATCACTGCGAGCAACAAGACCCGAATCTGATCTGCGTTGGCCAAGATGGCCGGACGGAGCGCTCGACAGTGAGAAGCTGCGTCTGACCGGCGCGCTTGGGACTTCCCTGGCTGCCCACGGCTATGGCGGAACTCACGGCAGCTCAGCGGTCGAGGACCCATCGCACGTGCGTTTGATCCTCAAAGAGCTCCACGAGCGTTTGCTCGCGGCGGCGCTGAGCGCCGGAGGCCTTGAGGGAGTGGCCAGACTGGCAGCCCTCGCCGCCGGCTCCCCGGTGGCGCTCGTGGTTCCAGATCTGACCAGCACTCTAATGCCGGCCGGCACGGTTGACCCGGCGCTCGTCGACGAGCTCGAGATGTGGGTCAGGGAGCGCATCCGCGGCCGGCCGTGTGCAGTGCGCGAAGACGTCATCGCCGAGGTCCCGCTCCAGCTTGCGGACAGGATCGTGGGTGTGGCGGCGCTTATGCAGTCAGACGCCGAGCCGCATCCGCTGGCGCCGTGGATTCTTGACGTGGCTGCGGCGGTGGCATTGACCGTCGTCGCAATCGAGGAGGCTCGGATCGACGCTGAGTACCGCCTCAGAGGGTCCTTCCTGGAACTGCTGCGAAGTGGCGCAGAGTTCAGTTCCGCGGAGATCGCACGGCGCGCGCGTCGGCTCGGCTGCGATGTCACCCTCGGTGCCGTGATGCTCTGCGTGGAGGTGGAGGGCGGGCGACCGCGGATGGTGGCTGCCGCGGTCAGCGCTGAGTACCCCGGAGCGTTTGCTGAGCCGCTGGATGTTGATGACGGCGGTGAGTCGAGCGCGCAGCGGGTATGGGCGGTGCTGCCGGCCGTCGACAGCGGCGAGAGCCCAGAGTTGACCGAGGCCGCGGCCAAGCGTCTCGCCACCCGGCTGCGGCAATACGGGCCCGTCGGAGTCTCACGCTTTCACCGCGAGACGACTGAGTTCCGGCGTGCGCTGGAAGAGGCCGAGCTGATGCTCGACGTGATGCGCCGCTCCGTCATGCCGAGCGATGAGGAGATAGTGGATGGCACCTACAAACTGCTCTTCCGCCTGCTCGCCTCGCATCCAGACGAGCTAAGCAGCTACCACGACGTGACCATTGCGCCGCTCGCGCAGCACGACGAGCAGTACCGCACCGACCTGGTGCGCACGCTCGAGGCCTACCTTGAAACCAACTGCAACATGAACGTGACAGCCGACACGATCTTCGCCCATCGCCACACGGTGGCCCACCGGCTTGAGCGCATCCAGGAGCTCACCGGCCTCAACGCGAGCATCCATGAGGATCGTGAGCGCCTTGGCCTCGGCCTCAAGATCCACCGCCTGATCATGACCTGACCACCGTGGCGATATTGCGCTCGGGCGGCGCCGGCCCCCGCTGATCGCATCTGACCGTGCCGCCCCCACGAGCGCGGGGTCTCGGAGAACCGAGCGGATAGCGCGTTCGAACGCCGAAACACCCAAACGCTCAGGTCGTCTTCGTTGCCTGCGACGCCCCTCAGGTCGAGGATCCCGCTAGGCCTCCGCGTATCCCGCCGAGAACCTTCTGCAACGCGCCGCGCACGAGAGCCGGATCGTGATTTGGTGCACGGTTGCCGATAAGCGTGATGGCGGTACGCGCGAGATGTTCCGCCGTGGCCATCCCCGCGCCCGTCGCATCCGCGCGATTAGCGGCTTCGTAGATTTGACGATGGTCAGCCGATCCGGATAGAAAAGCGCGCCTGTCGGAAGCGATGTAGGCACGTCTATAGCGCTCGGCGTGATCCGAAAGGTCCTCCACCAGGCTCAGCAACCTCGATCCGGCGTGAGCCACCAGTCCGTGATGAAAGGCGCGGTGTGCTGCCTCCCAGCCGTCCATATCAACTCCAGCCAGTGCATCCATTTCTGTCAGCATGCGGCCGATGTCGTCTAGTTCGTCCTTGCTGAGCCTGGGCACGGTACACGTGACGGACAGCGTCTCGTTCAGGATGCGCATCGCATAGAGTTGCTCGAGATCAGCGATCGAGAAGTCTGCGACGCGCACGCGCCTGTTGAGTTCGGCTTCAACCAGGCCTTCGCGCTGCAGCAGCCGAAGTGCCTCTCGCACCGGTCCGCGACTGACACCGAAGTCCTGGGCGAGGCGGACCTGGCTGAGTATTGTGCCGCCGCGCAGCTGCCCACTCAAGATCTCGTCGCGGATCGTGCCATGGATGGCTGCGGTGTTGTTGCGCTCGCGGTTGCGGCTGACGGGCGTGCGTTCGGACGGCAGATCAGATGGTGGGAGAGCCATAGACGCTGCTCAGCATAGTGGGAACGCTGACTGTCGACAACTTTGATGTATGTACCTAGAGCATGTGAGCCACAAATGCCCTGTGAGCGCGGATCGCGGACCTCTTGCTGATCAACGGGGACGTCTTGCTGACAAACTGTTGACACTTGATGTGCCAGACGCTATCTTCGCGGTGGTAGGACCGATCCGTTGGCAGAGAGCGGCACACGTGCGTAATCTGGGCGCGTGCCGCCGTAAGGAGAGGCAATATGTTGCGATTGGATCACGCTCGGGAACGTGTCGGGCCGCCGTGTGCGAGATCGGTCCCACGATGAGGTGGGTTCGGTTTGATGCCGGTAAGGGACCCCGTGTGGGACAGCTGAGAGATGGAGTCGTGCGCCCAGTCGCCGCTCGTCGCTTGGATGACATCATCGCCGGCGATGGCACCGAGTCGGTTGACGGCGAGTTGCTGTTGGCCGAGGTTCGCGTACTCGCTCCATTGGTACCGGGCAAGATCATCGCGGTAGGCCAGAACTATCTGGACCACATCCGGGAGCAGGGAGCCGAGCCACCAAAGACACCGGTCCTCTTCCCGAAATTCCCGAGTTCGGTGATCGGTCCGGGCGAGGAGATCAGGTGGACCGCTGGCGTGACCGAGCAGGTGGACTACGAGGCTGAGTTGGCCGTCATCGTTGGACGGCGAGCGACGAGGATCAATGCAGACGACGCGCTCGCCCACGTCTTTGGATACACGGGCGCGAACGACGTGTCGGCACGCGACCTGCAGTTCAGCGACGGGCAGTGGACCCGTGGAAAGGCCCTCGACCGATTCCTCCCGCTAGGACCGAGCGTAGTGACGGCCGACGAGCTGCTCGACCCGCAGGACGTTGCGATCCGCTGTCAACTGAACGGGGAGTTGGTCCAGGACGCCAGCACCCGCGAGATGGTCTTTTCGGTCGCCGAACTCATCGCCTTCATTTCGGAGACGATCACTCTCGACCCTGGCGATGTTATCTTGACCGGCACCCCCAACGGCGTCGGATACTTCCGCAAACCGCAGGTATTCCTGATGCCGGGCGACACGGTGGAGGTCGAAATTGGCGACCTCGGAGTTCTCGCCAACCCCGTAGGCGATCCCTATCCACGAGCAGCGCCGGCCCGGAAAACGCTGGCCGTCGAAAGGTCGTAACGTCAAATGTCACACTCGGCCGCGAGCGAAGCAACGCTCGCCACACCTGCATTGCACCACGTCAATCTCAAGACGGCCCGGCTTGCAGAGATGATCGACTGGTACGGGCTTGTCGTTGGGATGCGGGCGACCTACGAGTTCGAAGGTGGTGCGTGGCTCAGCAACGATGACGCCAACCACCGCCTGGCGCTGCTCTCGACACCGCTCGTGCGCGACGACCCTGAGAAGCTGGTGCACGCCGGGATCCACCACACGGCGTTCGAGTACCCAACCGTCGCTGACCTGCTCGGGACCTACGTTCGGCTCAAGGCGTCCGGAGTGCTCCCTCATAGCGTGCTGGACCACGGCATGACTTTGTCTTTTTACTACCCCGATCCTGACGGCAACAGCGTTGAGCTCCAAGTCGATGTGTTCGGAGACTGGTCTCGCTCAACCGAGTTCATGCACGGCGACCGGTTTGCGATGGACCCGATCGGCACCTACGTTGATCCGGAGCGGCTGGTTGAAGCCTGGAGTGAAGGAGTTGAGCCCGAGGAACTCCACCGGCGGGCTTACGGGGGCGAGTTTGCTCCGGCCGAACCGCAGGACCTCCGAGTGCCGTTCGCGTGAGCGGCAGGAACATCTGTAGACAGTGAAGTTTTAGAGAGGAGAGGTAATGGCTATTTCAACCCAGACGATGACTCCCGAGCAGATGAAATCGGTGGTTATCGAGTACTTCAAGCGCTTTGATCGTGGTGGCGACGTGCTGGCGTTATTCGCAGAAGATGCAGACGTCTACTTCCCGAAGTGGGGTGTCGCACGCGGCCGCGAGGAGATCGGGAGGTGCTTTGGTGATGTCTCCCAGCTCTTTACCAGCATCCTCCACCATCCCGAGTACCTCAAGATGGTGGTTCACGAGGATGTTGTTGTCGCCGAGGGGATCACGTCCGGCACGGCCGCAGACGGGGTCACTTGGCGGGCTGGAGTGACGCACGCCGGGCGCTTCGTCGACTGGTTCGAGATTCGCGACTCTCTCATCCAGCGATGCTTCATCTACCTCGACCCCGACTACTCGGGGGCAGACACCGATCGTTATCACTGGCTGCGCGAGCCGGCGCAGATCCCGGCATGAGCGTCACAGACGTCGCCGTACGCGAAAGTGCGACGCCAGTCCTTGCGGATGAGTTCGACGCTTGCGCGGATATCGTCGTGGTCGGCGGTGGTGGCGCAGGGCTGCCGGTCGCGCTTTTCAGCCGCTGGGCGGGGAATGATGTCGTGCTCCTCGAGAAGGCGGCTGAGCTCGGCGGCACCGCGCGCAAGGCGGCCTTCTGGTACTGGGTTCCCAACAACAGGCCGCTACGCATGCTGGGGGTAAATGACCGTGAGGAGGATTTCCTCCGATACGTTGCGCGTGTCTCCGCCCCGGATCGTTACGACCCGGATGATCCCATGCTTGGTCTCACCGATTGGGAGCATGCATGCTTCCGCGCGGTCTACGAGAGCGCATCACCGGCCGCCGAACTCCTAAACGAGCGGGGGGCTCTTCCCTATCGGCATGTGGCCGAGGCTTGCGACTACTGGTCGGAGGTCGAAGAGGACGCGACACCGACCGGACGGGTCCTGATCCATGAGAGTGCAGGCGAGTCCATGGCGGACGGCGGGGTCGTTTCGATCAACAGCATGGAAGCCGCGGCTCGAGCCGATGGCGTCGAAATCCGGACCTCGCACCGCGTCCAGCGACTTGTGGTCGACCCCGATGGGGTCGTCGTCGGGGTCGAGGCCAGCACTCCGGGCGGCGACACCGTCCGAGTTGGTGCACGCAAGGCGGTGGTGTTCGCGACCGGTGGATTCACGCATGACCCTGAGCTTCGTCGTGGATTCTTGGGGAGGCCGGCGTTCGGTGGATGCGCGGCCCGGACGAACGAGGGAGACCTTGTGCGGATCGCACCCCCGGTCGGCGCTCAGCTGCGGGGGATGTCCTCCGCTTGGATGTGTCCGATCCCCCTGGAGCAAGCTGTCGAGGGGCGACCTTCGATGTCCGGGATGTTCTCGGTCTCTGGTGACTCGATGATCTTCGTTGATAAGGGCGGCCGGCGAGTCGTCAACGAGAAGCTCCAGTACAACGAGCTTGCGCAGAAGTTCTTCGAGTGGGATGGCGGCAAGCGTGAGTTTCCCAACCTCGTGCTGATCAAGATTTGGGATCAGCGCAGCCAACAAAATTCCGCGGGCAGTGAGTTCGGGCGTCTGATCCCGCCACCGGGCGCTGACGATAAGCATGTCATCCGAGGCGCGACACTCGATCAGCTGGCCACGTCAATCGACGGGCGGCTCAAAGAGTATGAGACGCACACTGGTGGCGTGCGTCTATCCCCTGACTTCGTAAAGACGCTCCGCGCGACCATCGAACGCTTCAACGGCTTCGCCGAGACCGGCGTCGACGAGGACTTCCGACGTGGCGAACGTCCGGTCCAGTTGATGTTCAACGGGCCGGTCGCCGATGGCGATCATAAGCCGAACCCCACGATGTATCCGCTCAGCGCCGTGGGTCCGTATTGCGCCGCGCTGGTCGTAGGCGGGACGCTCGATACCAAGGGCGGTCCGAAGACCGACACGGAGGCCCGGATGCTGGACGACACTGACGAGCCGATCACCGGCCTTTACGGCGTCGGAAACTGCGTTGCGTCGGCATCAGGTAACTCGTATTGGGCTGGCGGCGCGACGCTCGGTCCCATCATCGCGTTCGCCTACCGAGCTGCACGGGCGGCGGATGCGGAACCTGTCCGCCATCTCGATACGCAGTTCACAACCAGCTCGGCCAGGAAGGCAGTGCAGGCATGACCCTCACGGAGACAGATGTCCTCATCGTTGGCGCCGGACCGGCGGGCCTCGCTTCCGCGCTCTTCCTGAGCGAGTACGGAATCTCGACCGTTCTCATTGAGCGATACAGGTGGCTCGCGCACACACCGCGCGCGCACATAACCAACCAGCGGACCGTGGAGATCTTCCGCGACATGGGTCTCGAGCAGGAGGTGCTTGCAAAGGCGACACCCCAGGACCTCATGGGTAATCAGGTCTTCTGCACCAGCCTCGCCGGCGAGGAGCTTGCGAGGATGCATACATGGGGCACTCATCCCACGCGTCGAGCGGAGTACGAGCTGGCGAGCCCATCGAGTATGTGCGACCTGCCGCAAACGCTGCTCGAGCCGATCCTGCTGGAGGCCGCCGCAGCCCGGGGGACGGAGGTGCGGTTCAAGACGGAGTACCTCTCACTCGAGCAAGATAGCGATGGCGTCACAGCGTCAGTCCGGCACCGCTCGACGGGTGAGGTTTCACAGATCCGGGCTAAATACGTGCTCGGCGCTGACGGAAGCCGCAGCAAGGTGGCCGCCGATATCGGGCTACCGATGGAAGGGCAGATGGCCGTCGCTGGAAGCATGAACATCCTGATCCACGCGGACTTGACTGATCTTGTCGCCCACCGTCCGAGCGTCCTCTATTGGGTTCTCCAGCCGGGCTCCACGATCGGCGGCGTCGGAATGGGGGTCGTACGGATGGTTCGACCGTGGAACGAGTGGCTCCTGATCTGGGGCTATGACATTAATGGCCCGGCACCAAACGTGGACGAAGCTGAAGCACGTCGCATCGCCCATCGCCTGATAGGTGACGATACGGTCGCCGTCGACGTCCGCGACATCTCGCTCTGGACCAACAATCAGGCCTATATGACCCGGTACTCGGAGGGTCGCGTGTTCTGCATGGGTGACGCCTGCCACCGCCACCCACCTAACAACGGGTTGGGAGCAAACACCTCCATTCAGGACTCCTACAACTTGGCGTGGAAGTTGGCACATGTGCTCCGTGGGCACGCTGACCCATCCTTGCTCGACACATACACCGTCGAGCGCGCGCCGGTCGGCCAGCGGGTCGTGGAACGAGCTAACCAGAGCATCGCTGAGTTCGGTGGGATCTTCGAGGCCCTCGGCCTCGAAGATCCCACCGATGCCGATCAGATGAGAGCGAACATGGCCGCACTGAAGGACGACACTCCGAGCGGCGCGGACCAGCGGCAACGGCTGCGGAGCGCCTTGGAGCTCAAGGACTACGAGTTCAACGCCCATGGCGTCGAGCTCAATCAGCGTTACCGGTCCGCCGCCGTCGTACACGACGACGGCGATGAGGAGCCGGCGTACGCCCGTGACCCGCAGCTCTACTACCAACCAACGACCTGGCCAGGTGCGCGACTGCCGCACTGCTGGTTGCTACACGGCACCCGCCGCGTCAGCACCCTGGACTTGGCCGGCAGCGGGCGCTTCGCCCTGTTCACCGGGATCGGCGGCGAGGACTGGGTCAAAGCGGCCGAGGAGATCGCGGCCCGCACGGGCGTCGCAATCGCAACGTTCGTGATAGGTCCCGGCCGCGAGTTCGGGGATCCATATGGCGATTGGGCTTCGCTCAGTGAGGTCACCGAGAGGGGCTGCGTGCTCGTACGCCCCGACTGTTGTGTGGCTTGGCGAAGCCAAGCCCTAACGGACGACCCTGGCAACGACCTCGAGCGCGTCTTTGAGCTGATCCTTGGCACCGCTGGGACAGCGCCAAGCCTCGAGCCAGGCAGCTCGCGGTCCCCAGTCGTCGAGAGTGGCATGCGCACTTAGACGCAATACGGTGGGCTGCGGTGATCCGCAGTCCACCAGCGCAGATCGGCAATCAGCGGCGCTCCTAGGCGCTTGCACAGACGAGGGTTTCGGCTCTCGTGCTCACTCAAGAGCGCCGTCCTGCCCGTGGGGTGATTCCGGTCTGGCGCTGGGTGCTGTGGCGTGCCGGGGTTGGCGGCGGGTCCGTGAGTGGCAGTGAAACGCGTCGCGAGCGAGCGGACAGAACGGCGTAGCGACTCAACAGGGTCAGACACTTTACATGCAGCGCACGCCCCAACTGTAGACTGTCCTGGCCCGATCGCTCGCTATCAAGGGCCCATCCGGAACGAGACGCCACCCAAGTGTTGACAGTCTGTCCGTGCTGCGATATGTTGTGGACGAGCGCTAGTGCGGAGGGGAATCCAGCGGTTTGCACTGGCGAGTTATGAGGAAAGGTAAGACGATGGGGCTGACGTCCCGACTCAGTGTGAGCGGGGGAGTTGCGTGCGACTGTGCGAAGGTCGTGATCGGGCGGCCACTCTCGGGCAGTCGCCGGATCTGCCGGTTGACACGTGTCAACCGCGAGCCCGAGCCAGCGCGAGCTCGCGTCGTAGTGACTGGCTGTGACGCCGGCTCGTCCGTCGGATACCTGCCGTCGTTGGTGCCGCCCAGCATCAGATCACGCGATGCTCACTGATCGTCACAACGTGACTCCTCCGCAACGGCACACGCCCCCGGATGAGATGTCCACTGCACCGCATCCGCGACGCTCCGTCCTTACTCGGCACGGCGCGCCGCGTTACTCAGCCATCTGGATCGCCACGGCGCTGCTGTTCGCACTCAGTCCGCTGCTCGCGTCCAACAGCCTGAAGAGCGCGGCGTTGCTCTCGATGCTCCCCGTCGCCGCCACGCTTACGATCGCCGCGATCGGTCAAACCTTGGTGATTCAGCAGCGAGGATTGGACCTGACTGTTCCGGGAATGATACTGCTGAGCACAGTAATCATTACGCAGCACGCAGGCGGCGCCAACGCCGGCCTGGCGATGGGAATCCTGCTTGTGATCGGCGCGTGCCTCCTGTCCGGCCTGCTCAGCGGTCTCGCAGTCACGCAGTTCGGCATAACACCACTGGTCGCCACCCTTGGCGTAAACGCACTATTGGTTGGCACCGTCTACCAGCTGACGAACGGGCAGGCGACGGCGAGCAGTCCCACCGACCTGTCGAGCTTCGCGTCGAGCAAGCTGCTTGGAGTGCCCGCCACGGCGGTGATCGCTCTGGTTGGTGTGGCGGTTGTGTCAACGGTGATCAGGACTACGGTTTGGGGACGCCGCTTCGTGGCAGTCGGCGCGAGCCCTCCGGCAGCTCACATCGCGGGGATCCGAGTTAAAAGGTATGTCATCGCGACATATGTAGTTGCGAGCCTCACCTACGGCGCCGCCGGCATTTTGCTCACGGGATATCTGCTTACGCCTGGCCTGAGCGCGGGGCAGACGTACCTTTTGCCTACGATCGCCGCTGTCGTGCTCGGAGGCACGTCTCTTGCGGGCGGCGGCGGAAGTGTAGTTGCCACCGCTGTCGGCGCACTGTTCTTGACCCAGCTCCAGCAGATTCTGACTGCCAACGGCGCCGCGCAATCTCTGGAGTACGTGATCCAGGGCTCGATCATCGCGTCGGGGATGCTGCTGCGAACCGTGCGTTGGCGGCCGCGTTCAACAACTGTGCAAGCCAAGGTTTCGCCCACGGTTTCAACGTCGACTCCCGAGTCTGACCCCTGAAAGAGTGCTCTAAGAGCGCCACTTCAGCACACATGCCCGGTTTGCGGTCCGTCGCGATGGAAGGCACTGGTGGCGGAGGGACTGCGGTCGAAAGCCGTACCGATGTATCCATCAAGTCGAAGTAAGGAGAGAGGTAATGTTAAGGACTAGGTCGAGAGCGGTTCTCGGACGTACGCGTCCGGCGCTCATTCCGCTGGTGGTCGTGGCCGTGTTAGCCGCAGGCGTATCGTTGGCTTCCGCGTCGACACCGCGGTCGAAGAGTGCGGCCGCTACGTCGGCAACCAAGTGGCCGACAGCGGCTCAAGAGGTTGCGAGTTCCGGCATCGAGCCGAGCGTCAAGTTCTGCGGCACCAAGCACATAACGCTCGCGGTCGAGGATGGCTTCGGCATCAATGCGTGGTCACAGGAGTCCTATGCCGCGGTGAAGTCCACAGCGGCCGAATGCCCGAATGTGAAGGTACTTACGTATGGCGGGGGTGGCGTCGAGTCAACGGCCATTCAGGACATCAACTCGGCCGTAGCTCAGGGTGCTAATGCGATGACGATCATCCCTGACTTCGGTAGCGCTGAACTCCCAGCAATCGAGGCTGCGAAGAATGCCGGCGTGAAGGCCGTGCCGTGGGCGAGCACCACCGGCGGAAAGAACGGAAGCGACTTTGTCTCTTACGTGGACTGGAACAACCCTGCAGCAGCGACGGGTTGGGCCGAATGGATGGTCAAGGCACTTCACGGGAAGGGCAACGTGATATTCCTTGGCGGCCCTGCTGGCACTCCATATGCCGCTCAGCAACTGCCGAGAATTGTCGCCGTGTTCCGCAAGTACCCGAAAATGCATCTACTGACCGGCACGACTCCCGGATCGTACCTTGTGACGAACTGGGACCCGGCTACTGCCGAAACCGTTACGGCCGCGGCACTCGCCCAATACCCCGTAATCAACGGGGTCATTGCCAACTACGGGACCGACGCGCTGGCAGCAGCACAAGCATTCGAGAAGGCTGGTCGCAAGCTGGTGCCAACGGCCTCGCTTGATGCCAACGGCTTGTCGTGCCTTTTCAAGGCCAAAAAGGTCCCACTCATGACGTACACGTCACGTAACTGGCTCGGTCGGGTCGCCGCCCGCAAGGCCATTGCTGCGGCGGAGGGGCTGCCCAATCACGAACCCGACATCTACACGATGTCGCCATTCGAGAACACGCTTGCCGGGCTGACCTACCAATGTGTGAAGAGTGCCCCAGCGGACTACTACGTCTCGAACAAGCTGACCCTGGGGCAGATCGCTAAGTACGGAAAGAGCTAGGTAACAGTCATGGACTCTTCCGGCATCGCTCTCCGGTTACATGACGTCGTCAAGACGTTTCCCGGTGTAATTGCCCTAAAGGGCGTGACATTGGAGGTTCGCGCTGGCGAGGTTCACGCGCTGGTGGGAGAGAACGGTGCCGGGAAGTCCACGTTGATGGCGGTCGCCGCCGGATCGACCGTCCCCGATTCGGGGACGGTCGAGATCGGCGGCGTACCGCTCGACCCTGCGTCCCCATCGGTCGCGCAAGCTCTTGGGCTCGGGATCGTCTATCAGCATCCGTCGATCCTCGATGATCTCACGGTGACTGAGAACCTCGTCTTTGCGACGCCCGCGACGCAGCGCCCATCTATGTCGCATGCGGCTGAGTGGGTCCGTGAGCGCTTGCTAGCGGTCGGCGCTGGGGTCGATCCGTCAACTCGGGTGAGTGAGCTGAACACGGCGAACCGCCAGCTGGTGGAGATCGCCAAGGCTCTGGCGCTTGATGCGAAGGTCCTGATTCTCGACGAGCCGACCGAGTCCCTAACGCGTCTGGAGAGCGAGCGCCTGTTCGAAAACATCAAGGGCATTCGTGACAAGGGAACGGCCGTGGTGTACATCTCGCACCGCCTCCCCGAGGTCAAGAGGGTGGCTGAGCGGATCACCGTATTGCGTGACGGAGAGACTCGGGGGACCTTTGACGCATCTGGGATCTCGGAGGCAGAGATTCTGCGCCTCATCATTGGAAGGGAGATCGATCAGGTATTTCCGGCAACGCGAAAGAGCGAGTTCGGTGGCTCACCGATACTCGAGACCGAGCACCTCAGTGGCGCAAGCTTCGATGACATCTCGCTTCGAATTCACCCGGGCGAAGTTGTTGGGCTTGCCGGAGTCGAAGGCAACGGCCAGCGCTCCTTCCTTCGCGCGCTTGCCGGAGTCGTGCCCGCCAGCGGGACACTGCGGGTCGATGGGAAGGCCGTCACACCTGGTCACCCCTCTCGATTGCGCGACGCGGGCGTTGTCCACCTGCCCGGTGATCGCCACCGCGAGGGAGTCATGCTTGACCTTGCGGTCCGCGACAACGTCTCGCTGCTCGCGCTCCATGACATCGCGCAGTTGGGCGTTGTCGGGAAAGCCCGTGAACGTCAGGCGGTGGCGGAACAGATCGATCGGCTTGCAATCAAGACGCCCTCCGCGGAGACGCAAGTTGCCACGCTCTCCGGCGGCAACCAGCAGAAGGTTCTCTTCGCGCGCGCTCTGCTCGGTGGTCCCCGGGTGCTGCTGGTGGACGAACCGACGCGCGGCGTCGATGCCGGCGCCCGCATCGAGCTCTACCAGGTGCTGCGCGAGGTCGCGGCGAGCGGGCGCGCCGTGATGTTCCTCTCGTCCGACGCGATCGAACTGCAGGGTCTCTGTGACCGGGTGCTGGTGTTCTCGCGCGGGCGGATCGTGAGCGAGCTTGAAGGCGAAGCGATCAACCAGCAGAGCATCACCGGTGCGGCCGTCATCAGCGACAGCAGCAAGAATGCCGATCAGAGGCCTTATGCCGAGCGGTTGGCCCGCTTTCGCCACTTCATCTCCGGGGACTACCTTCCGAGCGCAGTGCTCGCGCTGCTCGTGGTGCTTGTCGCGCTGTTCACCCAGGCCGATAACAGTCTCTTCCTCTCGAGCTACAACGTCCAAAGCATGCTGTTGCTGGCCAGCGCGCTGGCGTTTGTCAGCCTCGGGCAGGCTGTGGTGATGTTGACGGGGAATATCGATCTTTCAGTGGGACCACTTATGGGTCTCACCACCGTCGTTACCTCATTCTTCTGGGCCACGGGACAGGGCACCGTTGAGCTTCTGCTCGGCATCCTCGCGGTAATTGGCGTTGCCCTGGTAGTCGGTCTTGTGATAGGTCTGCTCGTCCGGTTGGGACGCATGCCGTCTGTGCTCGCGTCGCTCTCCGCGTACATAGTGATTCAGGGCGTGGGACTGCTGCTGCGTCCTCAACAGGCGGGACAGCTCCGTACAGACGTGACCGCAGCGATCAACTCGAGGGTCGGCTGGATGCCAGTGGCGTTGATAGCTGCGGTACTGATCGCAGTCGTCGGTGAAGTGCTGCTGCGGCGGTCGCACTTTGGGCTCGAGCTGCGTGCCGTCGGCTCCGACGAGCCCCGCGCACATCGCCTGGGTGCCCGCGTCAACCGCACGTACCTAATCGCGTTCCTCACCTGTTCGCTACTGGCCGTTGCCGCAGGGATCATGCTGGCAGGCCAAATCGGCATCGGCGACGGCGACCCCACACTCAGCTCCAGCTATACGCTCACGAGCATCACCGCCGTAGTCCTCGGCGGGGCCAGCATCTTCGGGGGACGCGGATCGTTCATAGGTGCGCTACTGGGTGCGCTGCTTCTGACAGAAGTCGTTGCCGCCGTCCCGTTCCTACAACTCGCACTCTCTTGGAATTCGTGGCTTCCCGGCGTACTGATCCTCGTTGCAGCCGGTTTCTTCTCCCGAGCCCGTGGTGGCTCTTCGGCACTGCTCGGTACAGGCGAAGCGTGAGCATCGATCATGGATAGCTCGCAAACGCGCCCTGTTCACCGGCGCAGCGCTTGAAGGCAGCGCTCGTCGCATTCGGGTTCCCCGCCCTATAAGGCGCCCAATCTGAGCGAGCCCGGCTTCGCGGCACCCCGTGAGCGAGCCCGGCTTCGCGGCACCCCGGCGGGGCGGGAGCAAGCTCCGCCTCGATTCGGTGCCCGACCGACACGGCATCCGGCAGCGTGCGCAGGAGGAGAGCTGGTTTCAGCTAGCGACGGGCGGCTCGGGCGGCGGCTCGGCTTCCGCGCCGGTCGCGAGCGTGAAGCCGACGGGGAAGGGATCGGTGCGCGTAAGGCGGCGGATCAGCCCGGCAATCCCTCCGGGGAGCACGAGTGTCATCAGCACCGCGAGCACACCTAGAGCGATCAGATAGTACGCGCCATAGCTTGCGAACTTGAGCTGGATAAACCAGAAGATGACAGCGCCGATCACAGGGCCTTCGATCGTCCCGATGCCGCCGATCAGAACGATGAAGATCATGTAAGCCGACAGGTTCACGGTATAGGCGGAGCTGGGCACGATGTCGAGGTTGCTCATCAGATAGAGACCGCCCGCCGCTCCGCAGCCGACACCAGCGACCGTGTAGGCGATCCGCCGCGTGAGAACCGAGCGCACTCCGAGGCTCCGCGCGCCGTCCTCGTCGTCACGCGTCGCGGTCAGCGCGAGCCCGACTGGTGTGCGCATCAACAGGTAAACACCGACGAAAGCGAGCGTCGCGCAGATCAGCGCCGCCCAATAGACGTCCTTCAGCCGCGTGAGCGGCTCAAGGTAGGAGAGGCTGAGTAGCGACGTGCCGCTGCCGCCGCCGAGCGAGGTGTCCTGCGCCGTGATCAGCGAGAAGACCTCGGCCACGACCCAGGTGCCGATTGCGAAGTAGCCTCCGTGCAGGCGGAAGACGACGAAGGAGCTTGCCAGCGCAACCGCTCCGCATAGCAGGGCCGCGAGCCCCAGAGCGAGGAAGGGCTCGACGCCGTTGTGGTCTGCAAGATCGAGCAGGATATACCCGCCTAGGCCGATGAACGCCTGCAGGCCGATCGAGACGAGGCCCGCGTAGCCCGCCAGCAGGTTCCACATGATCCCCATCACCACGAGGATCAGCAGCTGCGTGAGGTTGTTGACCGTGCTCACGGGCTGCGAACCCGGCGTCAGTGCGAGCAGCGCTATGACGGCCGCAAAGATCACGAACACGATCCAACCGAATCGTGACGAGCGCTGCACGCGCGGCCCAGGCCTCCCCGGCCCAGCGGGGACGGGCGGGCCGTGGGGCTCGGGCGGTTCGCTCGCGACAACGCTCATGCGAGGACCGAGGCGCGAAAGAGTCCACGCGGACGCACAACAAGGACGGTCAAGAACACCAGATGTCCGATGAGAATCGGATCGGCCGTGTTGATCTGTGAGCCCACCGTCTGGGCGACGCCGAGCACCAGACCACCGGCGAGGGTGCCGCGCACCGAGCCGATGCCGCCAATCACAACGGCCTCGAAGGCGAAGATCAGGTAGTCGGAGCCGCTGGTCGGCGTGAACGTGGTACGCATACCGAGGAATACGCCGGCGACCCCGACGGAGGCCAACGCGAGCATCGCGGCGATGGCGTACATCTTCCGCGCGTCGATCCCCATCAGCTGCGCGGTCGCCGGGTCGTCGCGCGTCGCGCGCATCGCCGTTCCGAGCCGCGCGCGCTGCAGGAACAACTCGATACCGAGAAGCCCGATGATCGCGACACCAAGCGTCAGCAGCGGGAGCCAACCTATTGAGAGCTTGCCCGAGATTTGCCAGCTGCTGATCCCAAACGAACCGGTTGGAAGGATGCGTGAGTCGGAGGACTCGATCTGCAGCAGAAGGTTCTGCAACGCGATTGAGAGCCCGAAGGTCGCCAGCAGCGGCGCGAGCGCGCTGATTCCGAGCGCGCGATCGAGCACGAGGCGCTGCAGCACGTAGCCGACCACCGCCATGCCGGGGATCACGACGATGAGCGTCGTAAACGGGCTCCAGCCGAGTGAGTCGACGAGTGCGAGCGAGCCGTAGGCCGCGACGACCGACAGGTCGCCGTGCGCCAGGTTGACGGTCCGCATAACGCCGAACATCAGCGAGAGACCGCACGCGAACAGAGCGTAGAGGCCCCCGAGCATCAGGCCCTGCACGACCGCGTTCACCCAGACCATCGCGCCGCTCCCGGCTTGCCGACGCCGCCCCTGATCTTCGCCTCAGACGCCAAAGTATGCCGCCCGTAGCGAGTCGCGGTCTAGGTCCTTGGCGTCGCCTTCGAGTGTCACGCGACCCTCGAGCAGGCACTCGACCCGATCGGCTGCCGCGAGCGCCTGTCCGACGTCCTGCTCAACCAGGAGAACGGCCGTTCCCGTCGAGCTGACATCGGGAAGCACCGCGTAAAGACTCTTGATGACGACCGGCGCGAGGCCCAGTGAGAGCTCGTCGAGTAAAAGTACGCGAGGGTTGTTCATCAGCGCGCGCCCGATCGCGACGGCCTGCTGCTCGCCTCCGGAGAGCTCGTTGGCGTGACGGTGGCGGAGCTTGGCGACGATGGGCAGCAGTTCGTATATGCGCTTGAGTGACCAGGGCCCCGTGCGCCGGCTGAATCCGCCGAGACTCAGGTTCTCCTCAACGGTCAGGCTGGGAAACAGGCGCCGGCCTTCGGGCACCAGCGTGATCCCGAGCGCCACGCGCGCGTGCGCCGGCAGGCTGCTGACGTCCTGGCCCTCGAAGCGGATCGCGCCATTCGTCAAACGGCGCGATCCGGCGATCGCGCCGAGTAGCGTCGACTTGCCGGCACCGTTCGCGCCGATGATCGCCAGCGTGCCGCCAGCCGCAACGCTTAGGCTGACTGACCACAGTGCCTGGAAATCACCGTAGTGGACGTCGATCGAGTCGACCTCGAGCGCGCTCACGGTGCAACCGTGCCCAGGTAGGCCTGTTGGAGCTCATCGCTCGACATGACCGTCTGTGGATCACCCTGTGCTATGACGTGGCCGAAGGTGAGCGCCATCAGCCGATCGACCGTGGACATCAACGCGTGTACCACGTGCTCGATCCAGATGATCCCGAGCCCGCTTTCGCGTAGCTCCAGGACCAGCGCGACCAGCGTCTGCACCTCCGGCTCAGTGAGGCCCCCGGCGATCTCATCGAGCAGGATGACCTGCGGCGTCGTGGCGAGCGCGCGCGCCAGCTCGAGTCGCTTGCGATCGAGCAGCGGAAGGCTCCCGGCGAGGCGGTTGGCTTTGCGGCTCAGGCCGGCCCGTTCGATTGCGGCGTTGGCGGTGCGGTAGCGATCGCGGCGGCCGTGCGCCGCGCCGCCGCCACCGTGGGTCGCGCCGACCAGCACGTTCTCAAACACGCTCATGCCCTCGAACGGTCGGGGAACCTGGTGGGTGCGTCCGATCCCGCGGCGGCAGCGTCCGACCACGCCGAGGCGCGAGACATCATGGCCTGCGAGCCTAATCCGTCCGGCGTCGGCTGGCAGCGCGCCGCTCACCAGGTTGAGCATCGTCGTCTTGCCGGCGCCGTTCGGGCCCATTACACCAAGCACCTCGCCGCCGGCGACATCAAAGCTGACGTCGTCGACGACGAGGACTGCACCAAACGACTTCCGCAGATTCGTTACGGAAAGCAGCGGCTCGGTCACGCCAGCGCTTCTACGTGCCCGGCCTTCGGGATGTTCGGATGCCCCGGGTTCGCGACGATCACGATCTCATACGGATACTTCTTCGACTTGCGCCACTGGCCGCCGACGAGCGGGGTCTTGGCGACGTTTGGCACCGGGCCCTTGTTCCAGTTGAGCGGCCCGACCACCGTGTCGAGCTTGAGCGTCTTGATCGCATCAACGATGCCCGTCTTGTCCGTCGGACCTTTGGCCTTGGCCAGCGCCGCGAACGCAACCTCGAACACCGCGTGGGCGAAACCAATTGGCTGCGTCCACTGCTCATGCGAGAACTTCGTGTACGCGGCGGCGAGCTCAGCTGCGGATTGACCGGTGAGCGACGATTTGAAGGGGAACGGTGGCCCCCACCAGTACTCGCTGCCGACGTTCTCGCCGATCGAGCCGAGCGAATACACGACCGACGGGAACAGCACCGCCTTCGCGACAGTTACCAGCTTCGGCTTGAAATCCTGCTGCGCCGCCGCTTTCCAGAAGTTGACGAAGTCGGGCGGAAGTGGAACCCCACTGAAGATCTCGGCCTTGCCGGACTTGAACGCGGCGATCTGCGCGCTGAAGTCCGAGGTGCCGTCTGCATAGGCCCCAGGATTGATGTAGGTGTAGCCCTTCTTCGTGATGAACGGCGGGAAGCCGGTCGCCTTCGACGAGAACGCGTTGCCGTCCGCGTCGTCCGGCCACAGCGCCGCGATCACCTTGTTGGTCTTGACCTGGCTCCACATGTCGTAGTAGACCGCCTCGAGATCCTCGAGCCCCCAGAAGAAGTGGTAGGTCCAGGCGAAGGTCGTCTTACCAGGCACACCGCCGCGACCGACGAACCACGATTGCCATGGAGCGACAGATGAGATGCACGGAATTCCGTTGGACTCGCACTGGTCCGCGACCGGGTTGGTCGTGTCGGGCGTCGAGGTGACGAGCATCAGGTCGATACCGTCGTCGAGGATCAGGTCGCTCGCGACCTGCGCCGCGGTGGCGTCGGTCGACTGCGAGTCCTTCGTGATGATCTCAACTTTGTAGCGCTTGCCGCCACTCTTGATCCCACCGGCCTTGGCGACGTGCTTGCGAATCGCGTCGATCACGAACGTGTCAGCCTGACCGAACGGGGCGAGCGGGCCGGTCTCGGGTGTCACATAGCCAATTTTGATCGTGCCGGCGGTCTTGGTGGACTTGGCCCACGCCGTCGAGACGTCGAGCAACGAGCCGGGGAGCGCGACCGACCCGACCGCGGCACCGGCGAGACCAGCGTTGCGCAGGAACCGCCGCCGATCCATCTCTGTGGGCTCAAGCTGTGCGGGTTCTTCGTTTGTTGAACGGGGATCAGTCATGCTCGCTCTCCTCAGTTAGCTCGCGCCATCGGGACTAGGGTGAGTCATGCCCTCAGGCCACCACCCTCCTCGACCACAGGATAGCTTCGCCGATTGCATACTGTCAACACTTTGTCCCGCTCCATCGGCCGGATGCCACCGAGCTGCCTCGAACTCTGTACAGCATGTAAGACACTTTTGGGGCTCCACGTCCATTTGGAGCACGCGCGGCTCCGAGCCGCCAATGGGGAGCGTCGGGGCAGAGACCGCCACCGACGGCGTCATCTGGCTCTGGCTCGGTGCTGCAGCCCGGGTTCTCGTCACAGAGGTGATGCTCGACTCTCAAGGAAATGAGCCGTTGGGTCGATATGACTGAAGTGAGCGACATGGGCGGCATGACCCCCCATCGGGGACGCACGGAGGTCGGGCGGCCTCATCATCCGCCCGCTCGGTCGTCGTCGCCAACCGCTGCCACAGACGACGAGGGTCGGCTCGGCCAGGCGCTTATGGCGCGGGGTGCTGAGGTTGTGGGCGGCTTGCGGGAGCGTACGACGCGATCACGGCAGGTGTTCGCTCCTGCAGTGGAGGAGATATTCCTCGAGGCGGCCAGGACCGCGACGGAAGCGGTAGCTCGATGGCTCGGTGGAGAGTCTGAGGAGGCCGCTCGACTGGCCGGCATCGCGGCGGTGGAGCGCTTTGCCGAACTGGCCGCACAGCGGACCGCCCTGTTGAACGAGGTCACCAAACGCTGCCTATGGTGGCGTGATTCCGTCGCCGAGGTGCTTCGTGACGAGGCGGCTTCCCGGAATGTGGCACCTGAGGCGCTGGCCAGGTGCCTGGAACTGTTGGCGCGCAGCAGCGACGTGACGCTGGTGAGGATGTGCGAGGCCTTTGAGAACGAGCGACAACGCATGCAGGAGCAGGTCGACAGTCAGCGAGAAACGCTCCATTTCCAAGCCACGCACGACGCTCTCACCGGACTCCCAAACCGATTGCTCGTCCTCGATCGCGCAGAGCAGATGCTGGCACGTGCAAGGCGAGACAACCTGGACAACGCGTTGCTCTTCATCGACCTCGATTCGTTCAAGGACGTCAACGACACGCTGGGCCACGAGGCCGGCGACGCACTGCTGAAAGCGGTCGGTTCGCGCCTGGCCGGCATCCTGCGAGCTACCGATACCGTCGGTCGGATAGGCGGTGATGAGTTCGTCGTCCTTTCCGAGGGGATCTCGCTGGCGGCCGGCCCTGAACTCATCGCCGAGCGCGTGCTCGACGTACTGACCGAGCCCTTCCATCTAGAGGGAGCTGGGCCGCACCCGATCACGGTGACGGCGAGCGTCGGAATCGCCGTCGGCTTGAGGGAAAGCGCTCACGACCTGCTTCGGGACGGTGACGTCGCCATGTACGCCGCCAAGGCCGCGGGCAAGAACCGTTACGCGGTGTTCGAGTCTGAGATGCACGCTGCCGTCCGTAGCCGCCATGAGCTCGCGATGGATCTACGAGCTGCGATCGGGACCGATCAATTCTTCCTCCTGTACCAGCCGACCTTCGACTTGCGCGAGATGAACCTGACCGGGGTCGAGGCTCTTCTGCGCTGGCGGCACCCGCTCCGAGGCGTAATCGGACCCGATCAGTTCATCCCAGTCCTCGAGGAGTCGAGCATGATCATCGAGGTCGGACGCTGGGTGTTGGGTGAGGCCTGTCGACAAGCCCGTGTCTGGCAGGAGCAGGGCCAGTCGCTGAGCGTGGCGGTAAACGTGTCCGGACGGCAGTTCACAAATCCTGGCCTCGTGGACGACGTCAAGAACGCCCTGGAGTCGGCGGACCTCAGTCCCCGCTCGCTGATCGTGGAGATAACCGAGACCAGGCTGATGGCCGACACTGCGCTGGCCGTTACGCAACTGGAGGCGCTTCGTGCCCTCGGGGTGCGCCTTGCGATAGATGACTTCGGCACCGGGTACAGCTCGCTGGCGTATCTACGCCAATTCCCCGTTGACACCATCAAGATCGACCGGTCGTTCATCTCCGAGATGGCTAGCTCCTCCGAGGGTGAGGCGCTCATCCACACACTGGTCCAGCTGGGCAAGGCACTCAAGCTGGAAACCCTCGCCGAGGGCATCGAGGAACGCGGCCAACTGACCAATCTCCAAGCGGAGCAATGCGACAGCGGCCAGGGTTTCCTCTTCGCCCGGCCGCTCGAGCCTCAGGAGATCGAACGGCTCTTCGACCCGCGCGCCGTCGAAAATCTCGCAGCAACGTAACGATCCACGGGCACCGCCATCCTGCCTGGTGGACGGTTCGCCGTATCTGGCGTCATCGCCGACGAGAACATGGACGACGCAACCCAAGGCCGACATGCAAGCCTCGCTTGCTACTGGCAAGACCCTCGGTGAGCCGATCGCGGTTCACTTCAAGCGGTGCTGACAGATCGCGATCGGCGTACTCATCACCGTCTAGGTAGCGGCCTGGATCAGGTCCCCGGAACGGTCGGCGGCTGCGGCAGGTTGCTGACGGAGGGCAGCGTGGCGGTGGTGAAGCGCGACGGGTAGAGGTACTGGCCGATGCCGTCCAGTGGTTCGGCCGGGTCGCGAGGTGAGAACATCTGCAGCTGACTGTTGACCGAGTACCGTGGGCCGATGTAGACGTAGCCGTTGTGCACGAGGTTGTAGAACCGGTCGAGCGGGCGCGGCGGTGGGCCGCCGGCCACCTCACCGCGAAAGTTATAGACGCCGCCGTGGCAGGGACAGATGAAGCGTTCGGCAGCTTCGACGTAGCGAACAGGGCAACCGAGGTGCGCGCAGCGTGAAGAGAGCGCCACGAAACTGTTGAGCGTGTAGCCGTCCTTCTTGAAGAGCGGCTCGGTATCGATCGCGGGGTCGCGCTTACGGACGTACGTGATCGACTGTCCGGCCTCGCCGATGCCTTCGACGATCGTCAGCGCCTTGGTGACGTAATTCAGCTCGGTGAAGTCTTCGGGCTTGCCGATGATCTGCCACTGAAACGGCTCGCGCGAGAAGACTGGAGCGAGCGCGAAGCCCAGCGCGGGTAGGGTGAAGGCAGCGGCGGCGATTCC
>Ga0181537_10000435_pt1 | contig 39220 bp, 33 predicted proteins | sample PEATcosm2014_Bin_39_FD_119765 | JGI IMG/M metagenome (GOLD analysis project Ga0181537, IMG submission 119765) | Peatland microbial communities from MTU Mesocosm Facility, Houghton, MI, USA - PEATcosm2014_Bin23_10_metaG | ecosystem: Environmental > Terrestrial > Soil > Wetlands > Peat | place... | reverse complement strand
GGAGTCGACTGCGCCGACTCATACGGATTGAAGAGAACCTCGTTGAGCTTCTCACCAGGCCTCGCCCCGACCTCCTCAATCGCGATCTCCCGTCCGGGCTCAAAGCCCGAGAGCCTGATCATCGTCTCCGCGAGTTCCATGATCTTGATCGGCTCGCCCATCTCCAGCACGAAGACGTCGCCGCTGCGCTCGGTCAGCGACCCGGCGCGGATCACGAGCTGGACCGCCTCCGGGATCGTCATGAAGTAGCGGCTCATGCGCTTGTCGGTGACGGTCACCGGGCCACCGGCGGCGATCTGCCTCCTGAAGATCGGCACCACCGAACCTGAGGAGCCGAGTACGTTGCCGAAGCGGACGGTGGCGTAGCGCGTCCCCGCGTGCCGCGAGGCCATGGCCTCGACGGCCCACTCAGCCAACGCCTTGGAGGCGCCCATCACGGTCGCGGGCTTGACCGCCTTGTCCGTGGAGATCAGGACGAAGTTCTCGACGCCGAGCTCTCCCGCGATCCGCGCCATCAGCAGCGTCGCAAGCGAATTGTTGCGCACCGCCTCAACCGGGTTCATCTCCATCATCGCCACGTGCTTGTAGGCGGCGGCGTGGAAGACCGCCGTCGGCCGGTGCTCGCCGATCACCTCACGCATGCGCTCCTCCTCCTTGCAGTCGGCAAGGACCGGGACGGTCACGTTGACGTGGCGCTCGTCCGAGAGCTCGCGTGAGATCTCAAAGAGGTTGTCCTCGGCGTGGTCGACCAGCACCAGCTTGCTCGGCCCGACGCGCGCGATCTGACGGCAGAGCTCGCCGCCGATCGATCCGCCCGCGCCGGTGACGAGCACCACCTCTCCGGCCAGGTATGCGCCGACGCGCTCCAGCTCCATGTGCACAGGCTCACGTCCGAGGATGTCCTCGATCCGTACCTCGCGCAGCTGCCGGGTCACGGTCGACTCACCGCCGTCCTGCAGCAGCTCGAAGACCGTCGGCGTGGTGCGCACCGGGATCCCGCGCTGACGGCAGGCCGCCACGACCGCGGCGCGCACCGTGCCGGGCGCGGACGGGATCGCGATCAGGACCTCATCGGGCTCAACGTCGTCAAGCACGCGGGCGAGTTCACGCGGCTGGTTGCTGCCGAGCACGCGCAGTCCGTACTCGTCCTTGAGTCCGCGCTTGCGGGGGTCATCGTCGATGAAGCCGACCGGGCGCATGCGCAGGCCTGGATTGCGCATCAGCTCGCGCGCGACCAGACGCCCGCCCTCACCGGCGCCGACGATCAGCACGTGCCGCGTGCCCTTGGGCACGCTGATGCTGCGCACCCGACCCTCACTGATCGCGTGTGTGACGAAGCGGGCGCCCGCGAGCAGGGCAAGGCTCAGTAGCAGGAAGACGGCGGCAACTATCACCGGCAGCTCGACGCCGGCGCTCAGATGATGCCCACCGCTGGAGGTGACCGGATGGAAGAGCGCGATCACCCCGACCACCAGCAGCGTGGCGACCACCACGCCCTTGGCGATCGCTTCGAAGTCCCGCCGGCCGACGTACTTCCAGAGCCGTTGGTAGACGCCGAAGCCGACGAGCACGACCAACGTCACCGGCACGACCCACCAGATCGTGTGGGTCAGCAGGGTCGTATACCTGCCCTCCTTGTCACCGCCATTCGGCAAGCCGTCGAACCTCAGCAAAAAGGCGAGCAGGTAGGCGATTGCGACCAGAACGCCATCCACTACCACCTGTGGCAGCGATTGCCGGTGGATGGGCAAGGCCGCGGACCGGATCCGTCGGCGCATCGCGACCGATTCTATTGCCTTGGAGCGAGAGCGCCGCTGCTCGTTAGCTATACGACGTCAGCAGCTCGACGAGCAGTTGAGGATCGCGACGGATCCGGTCCGCGCCCGGACCGGCGAGATCTCCTGACGGGCGCTTGGCGAGGGTGACCTGGTCCACGCTTTCCAGCCTCCGCAGACGGCCGTCAGCGATCAGGCGCTCATCTACGGCGCCGAGCTTGCCCTCGAAGAGCGTGAACACCGGGGTGCCGAGCGCCACCGCCTCGCGGTTCATCGTGCCGCCGGCCGAGACGACCAGATCGGCGTACGCGATCAGTGACTGCGCGTCGATCGCCTTCTCCGGGACGATGAAGCCGCCGGCTTCATTGAGCTGCTTGCGCTGCTGCGGCGTGCGCGGCAGCACAACCGCCTGCTGGCCCTGCACACGCTCCAGAACCTCGCCGAAGAGGTCATTCTCAAAGCGGTGATAGAGCGATACCGCCGGCGGCGTGCGAACTACGAGGATCGGCTGCTCCAGATCGAGTCCGAGCTCGGAGAGCACCGCCGGATCGGGCTCGAAGTCGTACAGGTAGTACTCCTCCTTAAGGCCTGGATACCGGCGCAGCTTGCTAACTGCGCCGTACTGCCTGAAGCGCTCCACCGGGATCATGTCCGGCACCACGACGGCTTGTGCGAGCCGGCAGTTGACGTTGTGCTGAACGGTCGCCCACTCGTAGTCGAACATCGTCGCGCAGGGGATGCGCAGCAGCTTGGAAGCGACAGTCACGTCGTTTGAGCCGTGACCGAACGAGACGTCGAAGTCACGCCGCCGCGCGAAGCGGGCAAGCGCGAACGAGCGGTCGAGCAGGCCGACGGCCTTCTCCCTGAGCCCGGCGCCACGGTGACGTCCGATCGGGTGACAGTCAATCTCCAGGCGCTCGCAGAGGGCCAGCGTCTGGGCAAAGTCACGCGCGGTGACCTCAACATCGTGCCCCTGCTCACGTAAGCGCCGGATGATCGGCGCGAGCACCAGCACGTGCGGGGAGTTGGTGAGGTCGACCCAGACCTTCACGACAATCCGCTCCCGCCGCTCAAGGTCTCAGGAGGGCTTGCAGATGGCGACACTCCGCGCGCGTTCGTTCAGCTCGCGGCCAGCGCGGCCACGACTTCATCGGCCTGGGCGCGCGTGAAAACGGGACTGATCGGCAGCGCCAGGATCGTGCGTGCGAGCTCATCCGTGACGCGGAGCTCCGCCGCCTTCCCGTTCCGGTTCACGTACGGCGCCATCGCAGGTTGACGGTGCAGGGGCGTGCGATAGTAGGCTCGCGCCTGCACCCCGGCGGCGTTGAGGCTGGCCAGCTTCGCGTCGGCGTCATCCGCGGTCGGGACATACAGGTGCCAGGCCGGAATCGCCCCGTCGACCGAACCGGGAAGCTGGAGGTGATCGCCCAGACCGGCGTCGACATACGCCTGGGCGCCGGCACGGCGCCCGTCACACCAGCTGTCGATCTGCGGCAGCAGCACGCGCAGAACTGTGGCCTGGATCTCATCTAAACGCGAGTTATAACCGACGTACTCAAACGACTGCTTATCGCGAGAGCCATGGAAGCGCAGCGCCCTAGCCAGCTCCGCCAGGTCCGCATCGTCCGTCGTGATCGCGCCGCCATCACCGAAGGCGCCCAGGTTCTTCGACGGATAGAAGGAGAACGTCGCGATATCCCCCAACGCTCCCGCCTTGCGGCCGGCGAGGCTGGCGCCCAGCGCCTGCGCCGCATCCTCGATGACCGGTATGCCAAAAGCGTCTCGGATCGCGGAGATCTCGGCCGGCATCCCAAATAGGTCGACGGCGACGATGGCCTTCGTCTTTGAGGTCAGAGCCGGTTTCACCGTGTCGACGGTGATGTTGCGCGTATCCCGGTCGACATCACAGAAGACAGGGGTCGCACCGATCGCGGCAATCGCCTCTGCGGTGGCGTAGAAGGTGAAAGACGGGACGATGACCTCGTCGCCGGGCTGCACCCCAAGCGCTCGGGCCGCGATCGAAATAGCATCGGTGCCGTTGGCAACTCCGATCGCGTGATCGACGCCGACATAGGCGGCGAGCTCCTGCTCAAAGGCCTTGACTTCGGGTCCGAGAATGAAGTGCCCGCCGCGGATCACGGCGCTCACGCGCTCGATGATCTGCTCCCTGAGTGGGGTCAGTGGAGTCTCTGTGTCGAAGAGTGGGACCGTCATTGCCGCCAACAACCGTACACTCAGCGCCGTGTTACTCGCCGCGTCGGTCACCGCCTCGCTCGTCACGTTCGCGACGCATGTTGTCCAGCATCTGGGCCTGCCCGGCGTATGTCTGCTGATCGTCATGTCCCAGCTGGTGATCGTCCCCGGCACCGAGGTGACGATGTTGTTCGCGGGGTTCAGCGTCGACAACCATCACCTTTCGCTGCCCGGGATCATCATCGCCGGGGTTCTCGGCGACGTGATCGGCGCTTCGATCGCCTATGCGATCGGACACTTCGGGCTGATCGAACTGCTCTCGCGTCGAGGCCCGCTCCATATCGAGCAGGAGAAGATTGAGCGAACCGGGGCGTGGGTCAAGCGCTTCGGCGCGCCGGTGGTTGCTGTGAGCCGCCTGATCCCGGTGTTCCGCTCGGCTCCGCCCTATGCGGCCGGCGTGGTGAGAATGGGCTACGGCCGCTTCGTGGCGATGAGCGCGCTCGGCTCGCTGATCTGGATCACGGGCTGGGCCCTGGTCGGCAAGGCTGTCGGCCACAGATGGCCACAATGGAAGCACAACCTCGACTACGTCGATTACGCCGTGGTTGTGGTGATCGTGGTGGGTCTCGGCTGGTGGCTCGTGAAGCGCACGCGGGCGCGTCGCGCCGTCGCGTGACGGGGAGGTAGTGGCTGATGGGAACACGCAGCCGGGCGGCTGGTAGGGCGCTGGCGCTCGGCGCGATGCACGGCCCTGCTGAGCTGTTGCCGATCTCCTCGTCAGGTCACATCGAGCTGATCCCCTGGCTGCTGCACTGGGATGAATACGCAGAGGCCGACGCAGAGGCCGACGCAGAGGTCCGTAAGGCATTTGAGGTGGCGCTGCACGCCGGCACCGCGGCGGCGCTGCTGATCGCACTGCGCCGCGAGGTGCTCGAGTCCGCGCGCACCACCGACATTGAGCGCGTCAAGGTCGTGGCGCTCTCATTCGTGACACCGGCGGCGATCGGCTTCCTGCTTGAGAAGCCGATCGAGCGTCATCTCGGCCGTCCAGGATCGATCGCCGTCGGCTTGATCGTCGGCGGCGCGGCGATGGCGTGGGCCGACCGCCAACCCCAGCGGCGGTCGCACGATCAGGCGCGGGCAGCTGACGGCGCCTGGCTCGGCGTGGCCCAGGCTTGCGCATTGATTCCGGGGGTCTCACGCAACGGCGCGACATTGACGGCGGCCAGGCTACGCGGGTTCACGCGCGCTGACTCCGAGCGGCTCTCGCGGCACGTCGCGCTGCCGGTCATCGCCGGCGCCACCGCGCTGAAGCTGCTCCGCCTGAAGCGTGATGGACTTCCGCAGGGCACGGCGGTGCCGTTCGCGATCGGCGCTGCCGCGTCGTTCGTCTCCACGCTCGGGTCGACACGGATCATCGAGCACATTGAGCGTGACCGGACGCTCTCCCCGATCGCCGCTTACCGCATAACGCTTGGGTCAGTGGTACTGCGACGACTGTGGTCCGAGCGCGACTAGCACCCGGTCGGCCATCAGCTGCTCATCGGGGTGCTGACCGCGCCCGACCGCAGCGGGTCGCGCCGCCGCCGGCGCTGCGCGTTCACAATGGTCAGCGATGAGCGACCTGCTCGGAATCACGCTCAACTCTCGGTACCGCTTGGAAGCGCGGATCGGAGCCGGTGGAATGTCGACGGTCTACCGTGCGGTCGACGAGACGCTACAGCGCTTGGTGGCCGTCAAGGTGATGAACCGTGAGGTGGCCGACGACTCCGACCACCTCGAGCGTTTCCGCCGCGAGGCGCGGGCGGTGGCGCAGCTCTCACACCCCAACGTCGTCGGCGTGATCGACGCCGGGGAGGATGGCGGCCACCCGTACATCGTCTTCGAGTTCATCGAGGGCGAGACGCTCAAACAGCGGGTGCGCAGAGTCGGCCGGCTGCCGATTCCGGAGGCAGTCGCCTACGCGATCGAGATCGCACGGGCGCTGGGAGCCGCACATGCGCGGCAGATCGTGCACCGGGACGTAAAGCCCCAGAACGTCCTGATCGATCAGGAGGGCACCGCCAAGGTGACGGACTTCGGGATCGCACGGTCCCTGGAGGAGGAGGGGCTCACCGATGACGGGCGGGTCCTGGGAACCACCGACTACGTGTCACCGGAGCAGGCGCTGGGGAAGTCCGTGAGCGGCCAGTCGGACCTCTACTCACTCGGCATCGTGCTCTATGAGATGCTCACCGGCGAGCTGCCTTTCAGTGCGGAAACCCAGGTGGGCGTGGCGATGAAGCACGTGAGTGAGCAACTCCCGGACCTGCGGTCCAAGCGGCCTGAGGCTTCAGCCGCGCTGGCCGCCATCGTCGACACCGCGACCGCCAAGCATGTGGAGGAGCGCTACGCCGACGACCAGGAGCTGATCGCCGACCTCGAGACGTTGCTCGCCCTCGAGGCGCAGCGGGCCGGCAGCGTCACCGGCGAAGCCACCACGGTGATGGCCTCGCTGCCCAGGCGCACGCGCCGGCGTGTACCGCTCATGATCAGGCACAGGCGAACGATGGGCGTGCTCGGCATCGTGCTCGTGCTCGCCGTGGCGGGAGTGGCCCTCTGGCTGAGCTCGCGAGCCCACCACGGCAGCGGCATCCCCCACGGCAAGGTCGCGCGGCGGGTGCCGCTCTGCGGGAGCTGCGCGACCGCCTACAACCCTGACGGGATCGGCGGCACCGAGCAGGACAACAGCCAGGCACACCTCGCGGTCGACGGCAACCCGAACACCGGCTGGTCGACCCAGGACTATTACACCGGCCAGCTCGACAAGCCAGGCGTAGGGATCTATGTTTCGCCCACGCGCGCCACGCCGGTCAGCGCGATCGTGATCGATACCAGCACGCCACGGTTCCACGCGCGCATCTACGGCTCCGACAGCAGACCGCTGGCAACGAGCTTCGCCCAGAGCGACTGGCGGCCGCTCGACTCGGGGACCACGATCGTGAGCGGGGAGCGGGTCCGCCTGACCGGCGCTGACCGAAAGTACTCGTACCTCCTGGTCTGGATCACGAAGCTGCCCCCGGGCGGCAACTACGCCGTGATCGACGAGATCAAGCTCTACAGCTAGTGTCCGTTCGCCGGACGCCTGAGACGACGGTGGCCCGGTGGTCTGGACCTGACCGCTACTGCACGCTTCCGCGAGAGTGCACTATCCGTAGTCGTAGAAGCCCCGCCCGGACTTGCGGCCGAGCCGTCCCGCGGCAACCATCCGGCTGAGCAGCGGCGGCGGCGCGTACTCCTCGCGTTTGAACTCAGCGTGGAGCGACAGGCCCGACGCGTGCAGCACATCCAGACCGATGAAGTCGCTGAGCGTCAGCGGCCCCATCGGATGCCCGCAGCCCAGCTTCATCCCGAGATCTATGTCCTCACGGCTCGCGAAGCCCTGCTCGAACATGCGCACCGCAGCCATCAGGTACGGGATCAGCAGCATGTTGACGATGAACCCGGCCCGATCCTTGCTCTCGATCGTGGTCTTGCCAAGACGCGTGGCAAACGCCCTTGCGGCCTGAACCGCGGGTTCACCGGTGTCGATCGCGATGACTATCTCTACCAGGCTCATCACAGGCACCGGCGAGAAGAAGTGCAGCCCGATCACGCGCGCGGGGTTGTCGACTGCTCGAGCAAGCTGGGTGATCGGGATCGACGACGTGTTGGTGGCGATGATCACCTCACCTCCCACCGCCGCGTTGATCGCCGCGATCACGTCGAGCTTCAGCCGCTCGTCCTCAGGCACGGCCTCGATCACCAGCTCCGCGTCACCGATCGCGTCGAGGTCTGTGGTGAGTTTGATCCGGCGCCGGGTCGACGCGGCGTCGGCATCGACCATCTTGCCGCCCTGCACCGCTCTTGCCAGCGAGCGCTCAATTCGTTCCTGGGCGCGGTCGACACCGGCCTGATCGACGTCACACAGAACCACGTCGACTCCTGCGCGCGCGGCGGACTCGGCAATCCCCGAACCCATCAGGCCGGCGCCGACAACGGCTATTGAAGTGATCTCTGCCATAGGCATATTGAGCGTACATCCGCCGCCCGCGAGAGGCCGGCCGGGGGCGGTCCCGCTGGACCGCCCCCGGGGCATTTCGCTCCGTCTCCGTGCGAAACGCCGGCGCTCAGCTCGGGCGCTTGACCACGACGCTCAGCGGCGTGGCAACACCCTGGCTGTCGGTGACGGTGACGCCGACCGTCACCGACGCGATCTTCCTGCGTGACGCTCTCTTGCGCAGCGCCTTGGAAACGGTGATGCCACCGCCGGCGACGCTCAGCCTGAAGCGGCGCTGACCGGGCCGGAACGTGACCGTGAGTGTGCGGCCGGCAACCTTGTAGGTGAACTTGGAGCCGTTCAGCGAGAGCCCTTGCGAGAGGACCTTCCGATCCCACCCGAATCCGCCCGGCAGCTTGACGGCGACCGTCGACGCATCTGCTGAGAGCCCGGAGCCGAGCACAACCGTAAACGCCAGTGCGGCCTTGTTCTTGCCCAGGCCGCCGAGCGAGCCCTTGGACTCCTTCGGCAGGCCGACCGCGGTGGCGCTGGATGGGAGCAGCGCGCCGTCGATGTTGGCGGCGCTCGAGCCGACGGTCACGGTGACCGGCTTGGCCCCTGCCAGAGACAGCCTGCCGCCGTAGAACTCCTGCGAGAACCCGAACTGGGCCAGCGCCGAGTTGTTCAGCAGTGTGAGCTGCTGAGAGCTCGGAGCGCCGAACTCGACGTAATACGTGCCGGCCGGCAGGTTGGTGATGCTGTAGGTACCGTCGCTCGCCGTGGTGGTATGGCCGAGGATGTCACCCGAGGAGTCCATCGCGTAGACGCCTATGTCGCCGAGGGGAGCCTCGCCGCGCGCGGCGACCACCTTGCCGCTGATCCCGCCCCCAGGAGAGAGGGCGACGTTGATGTTGGTGATCGTGCTGCCGGCCACCACGGTGACCACGTTCGCCCTGGACAGGCTCGAGGCCCCCGAGTAGTACTGCAGCGCGAGCGGCAGGGCCGGGTTGGTCTGCGTGAACGACAGCTTGTAGCTTCCCGGCAGCAGGTCTGACTCTGTGTAGGTACCGGTGCTGCCGGTCGTGGTCCTGACCACCGGCTGTCCGGAGGTCGTATAGAACTGGACGATCACGCCGGCCAGGGGCGCGTCGGTGCTGGACGAGAGGACAGTGCCCGAGACGGTCCCCGCCTCAGGTACCGCGAAGTTTGCGGTCTGCGCGGCGGTGCCGGTTGTGACCGTGAAGTCCGTGGCGCTGCCGAGCAGCTGCGTGACCCCGCTGCCCGTGCAATAGACCTTCGGGAAGGACGGGCTCGTGGCCGTGTTGGCGTACTGCAGCACGTAATCACCGGAGGGCAGTCCGCTGAGCGTGTAGGAGTTGCCGCTGACCGTCAGCGTCCCGGTGCCGGCGGTCAGGAAACCGCTGCTCACCGCGGCGCCGTTGACGGTCGGGATCGCTGTGACTGTGCCGCCGGGGAGCGCGGCGCCGGTGCTGGCGTTTGTCACCGTGCCGGTGATTTCGCCGCCCGCGACCATGGTCGCTGCTGCGGCGTTCACGCTACCGCCGGTAGCCGGCATCGTCACCGTCGTGGCCGTCGCCAGCGTGGCACCGCCATCGAAAGTCGGGGCCAGATTGTCAGCCGCCGTGCCGTCGTAGAAGTAGACGTAGTACGAGGCGCCCTCGGTGACGTTTGAAAATGTGAACTGCTCACTGTCACCGGACACACCGCCTGGTCCGGAGACCGTCGCGGCTGTGTCAGCCTGACCGTTGGAGTCGACCAGGACCGCGGTTACGTTTGACAGCGCGGCAGCGGTGGGCACGGTCACGGTTGCCGTGATCGTGCCGCCGGCGGCAAGGGCCGGGCCGGCGGTGAAGGCGCCGGCGGCGATGACGGCCACCAGGCTCACTCCCAGCGTGAGCACCCTTCTCGAATATGAATGCACCATCTGAATCTCCTTGTGAAGTTATGCGCCCACACACGTACAACTCGCAAGCGCGCGGAAAGTTGTGGGTGTGGCGCGTGCAAAATCGCTCTCAGGCCGACCGACCAACAGGCGACCACGAAGCGCCGATCGAGACGCTCAGAACGAGTGGCCTCGCTCAAACCTGTGGCGCTCGACCGCCAAGGCGACGAGGCGGGACAGCAGCTCCACGTACTCGATGCCGCTGGCGGCAAAGAGCGCCCCGTAGACACTCGTCGCAGTGAATCCGGGAAGCGTGTTGAGCTCATTGACGAGCACCGACTCGCCGTCGACAAAGAAGTCCGCGCGCGCCAGCCCGGCGCAGCCAGAGCGCTGGAAGGCCTCGACGGCAAGCGCCTGCACCCGCTCTATGGCGGTCGACGAGATCCGTGCCGGTACGACCAGCTTCATGCCGCCCGGCGTGTACTTGGCCTTGTAGTCGTACCAGCCGGACTCACCGCCGGCGAGCAGGATCTCGCCGGGGCTCGATGCGATCGGGTCACGGTTGCCGAGCACCGAACACTCGACCTCAACGCCGGTCGCGGCGGCTTCGACAATGACCATCGGGTCGTACCGAAAGGCGTCGTCGAGGGCGGCCTGCAGGGTGGATGGGCCTGAATTCGACACCCGTGCGATGCCGACAGAAGAGCCGAGCCGAGCCGGCTTGACGAAGACGGGCAGCCCCAGCGCCTCGAGCTCACGCAGTACGGCTTCAGGGTGATCGCGCCAACGGCCGACGGTCACGGCGGCGTAATCGACCTGCGGGATTCCGGCCTGGGCCATCAGCTCCTTGAACACGACCTTGTCCATGCACAGGGCGCTGGCGAGCACGCCGGCGCCGACGTACGGGACGTCAAGCGTCTCCAGCAGCCCCTGTACGGTGCCGTCCTCGCCGAAGGGGCCGTGCAGCACCGGGAACACCACATCGATCTCCGGGATCCCGCGGCCGGGCGTGAGCGAGAGCTCGTCACCCGCCTCGTCCCGCCAGACGCCGTCGTGGCCGATCACCACCGAGCGCACCGAAAAGCCGGCCTCGAGCAGCCCGGCCACGACGGAGGCGCTCGACGCCAGCGACACGTCGTGCTCAGACGACCGGCCGCCGCCGAGCACCAGGATCCGTGACCGATTCACGACGGGGTTGTCGACTGGCCGGTGGTCGTGGTGGACGTGGTGGTCGTGGTCGGCGCTGGCGTCGTTGCGGTGGTGGTCGTGGTCGCGGGTGCCTCACCGATGATGATCGTGACGTTCGATCCCTTCTTGTGTGTCGTCTGCGGCTGCGGATGCTGCCGCACGACGTTGCCGACCTCACTCGCATCCTTGACGGTCTCAGGCAGCTCGACCACGTTGAAGCCGGCCGCCTGGAGCGTCGATGCGGCGCCCGCCTTTGTGTAGCCGACCACGTTCGGCACGGTGGCCGTCTTCGGCGCCTCGGCCACGGTCAGGGTGACGGTCGCGTTCGACGCCACCGGGGTGTTGGCAGCAGGCGATTGGCTCAGCACCGTGCCGACCGGGGCCGTCGCCGAGACCTGTTGCGTGATCACGACCTTGAAGCCGGTGAGTGCCTGCTGCGCCGCTGATTGGGTGTCGCCGACCACGTTCGGCAGCGCAGTGCCCGAGCTCAGGATCAGAACAACGCCGCTGCCGCGGGAGACAGTGACACCCGCATCGGGGGAGGTGCCGATCGCATCGTTCTGACTAACGTCGGACGCTGCCTGCGTGATTACCCGCGAGACCTTGAGCCCGGCCGCCTTGAGCGCGGCCAGGGCCTGCTTCTTGGTCAGCGACACAACGGTCGGCACCTGCACGCTGCCGGCGCCGCTTGAGACCGTCAGCGTGACGGACGAGCCACTCTTTACTTTGGCGCCGGCCCTCGGCACCTGGCTGATGATCGTGTTGGCGGCCGACGTGGTTGAGGTCTCGTAGATGGGGTTCGGATTGAGGTTGAGCGCGTCAGCCTTGGCCTGCGCGATCGGCAGCGAAAGGCCGACCAGCGGCGGCACCGTGACCTTGCTGGGCCGGGTCAACAGGTAGGCGGCGATGCCGCCGCCTACCAGCAGCAGCACGAGCAGCCCAACCAGCCAAGGCCAGATCGGCGAGCCGTGCCGGTCGTCCTTGTCGTCGTCGTTGCGGCTGAGCTTGTCGCCGTTGATCCGCGGGTGCTGGGCGTTGCCATACAGCCCGACCGCATCCCCGCCGGGAACCAGCGCCGCGCCTGTGTAGGCACCGGTCTCCTCACCCGCGCCGTACGCGGCGGGCACCAGGTCGGTGCCGACCGACACGGCACGCATGGTGGCGGTGATCTCGCCGACCGGTCCGCTCACAGCGCCGCGAACCTGCTCCAGGGCGGCGATGAACTGGTCGGCGTCAGCCGGACGATCGGCCGGATCCTTGTTGAGCGCCCACATCACCACCTGGTCAAGCGCAGGACCGACGGCGGGGTTCAGCTGACTTGGCGGGACCGGCGTCTCCGAGACGTGTTTGAGCGCGATCGTGACTGCGGAGTCGCCTTCAAACGGGACGCGGCCGGTCAGCATCTCGTAGAGCACGATCGCCACCGAGTAGAGGTCCGAGGGCGCCGAGACGGCATGGCCCTGTGCCTGCTCGGGCGAGAGGTATTGCGCGGTGCCCATGATTGAGCCGGTTTCGGTCATGTCGGACGCACCGGCCCGCGCTATCCCGAAATCGGTGACCTTGGCGTGATCGTTGTCATCGATTATCACGTTGTGGGGCTTCAGGTCACGGTGGATCACATTGCGACGGTGAGCGAAGCGCGCTGCCTTGAGGATCTGCACGGTGAGGTCGACGGCACGGCCGGGCTCGAGCGGAGCCTCCTCACGGATCAGCTGCTTCAGTGAGCGGCCGGGCAGATACTCCATGGCGATGTAATAGGTGCCGTCAAAGGACCCTCGGTCAAAGACGCTGACGACGTTCGGGTGCTGAAGCGAGGCCGCGGCCTGCGCCTCGCGCCGGAAGCGCTCGACGAAGGCAGGGTCCTCAGAGAACCGGCGGTGCAGCAGCTTGACGGCCACTTCACGCCCCAGCTGCTCGTCCTGGGCGAGGTATACCTCAGCCATTCCGCCCGCACCGATCCGCGATAGCACGCGGTAGCGCCCATCTATGGTCGAGCCTGCTTCGTATTCGCTCATCGGTCCTCTGCCAACAATGTCTTGATCAGCTGTGCGGCGATCGGCGCCGCATAGATCCCGCCGTATCCGTTTGGAATGTTCTCAAGCGTGACGACCACCGCGATCTTCGGGTCGCTGACAGGAGCGAAGCCGATGAACCAGGCGTCGTCAAGTGGCTGTCCGTCCTGGCTCTTGCCGACCGAAGCGGTGCCGGTCTTACCAGCCACCTTAACGCCGTCGAGCTGCGCGGCCGTGCCGGTCCCCTCCTCCACCACGTCCTCCATCATCTGTGTGAGCTCGGACGCTGTCTTTGGCTTCATGACGCGGTCATACTCGGTCGGCGCAAAGCGCTGCACCACCTGGCCGTCGGAGTTCACGACCTTGGTCGTAAGTCGTGGCTCCATCAGCACGCCTCCGTCGGCCACCGCGGAGACGACCATGGCCATCTGCAGCGGCGTGACCAGGAGCTTGTCCTGTCCGATCGACATGCGGCCCAGGTCGACGTTGGGGTTGGTCGGCGCAATCAGCTTGCCGTTGAGCCGCTCACCGCTGGTGAGCATCTCCGAGGCCGGGTAGTCGAGCGGCGGCTCCGAGTAGAAGCCGAAGCGCTTCATGTACGTCTCCATCAGCTTTGCGCCGACGTTCTGCCCGACCTGGGCGTAGACCGTGTTGACCGAGTTGACCAGCGCTGTGGTGAGCGAGATCTCCCCCCAGCTCTGATCGCCGTCGTTCTCAAGCGGCCGGCCCGAGACCTCCAACGGTGAGGAGCCGTCGATGATCGACTGCGGCGTGTACTTGCCGCTGTCGAGCGCCGCGGTGCTGGTGACCACCTTGAACGTCGAGCCGGGCGGGAACAGCCCCTGTGTGGCGAGGTTGTAGGTGCAGCCGATCTTGAATGGATTGGGCTTGCAGGCGGTCACACTGTCGTAGTACGCCTGAGGGTCATTGTCGTTGTAGGTGGGGTTTGAGTACATGACCTTGACGGCACCGGTCTGCGGCACGATCGCGATCACCGAGCCCGTACGTCCCTTGAGCAGCGTCCGCGCGAGCGCCTGGGCCTTGGGGTCGAGCGTCGTCTGGACGTCGTCACCCACCTGGCTACCGCCCAACGACCCGAAGACACTCGTCAGCCCCGTTTTGACACCGCGCAGCTGCGAGGCGCGGTACCTCTCGAGTCCCGCCGTCTGGCCGGTCTGCAGGATCGAGTAGCCGACCGGCTGGGCGAACAGCGAACCGAACGGGTACTTGCGCTTCCAAATGCCGCCGGTCGCAGGGACGGCCTTGGCGAGGACCGAGCCGTTATCGGCGAGCAGGTCCCCGGTCTTGATCTTCTCGGAGGCGTAGAACCCAAGCTTGTTGAGCGGGTTGTTCTGAAGCGCGGTGGCGCTGAACACAGTCCAGCGCGATGTGAAGGCCACCAGCACCGCGAACAGCAGCACCATCACCGCAAAGAGCCTGACGATCGCGCGGTTCATATTGTCGAAGGGCGCCTGGCGCGGTCGGAGACGAGCAGCAGCAGCGCCACCAGGATGAAGTTGGCCATGATCGAGGAGCCGCCGTAGGAGACGAACGGCAGCGTCACGCCGGTGAACGGAATCACGCGGGTTACGCCGCCGACGATCACGAAGACCTGGATCGCGAGGATCGCCGAGAGGCCGGTCGCCATCAGCTTGGAGAAGGAATCTCGGGCGAGCATCGCGGCCTTGAAGCCGCGCGCCACCAGCAGCAGGTAGATCAAGAGCAGTGCGGCCGAGCCGAACAGGCCAAGCTCGTCGGTGATGACCGCGTAGATCATGTCGGTATCCGGCAGCGGAATGTATGCATCGTTGGTGCCAGGGATCGTCAACAGCGCCTGGCCGAAGCCCTGGCCGAACAGCCCGCCCGCGGACTGCGAGAAGAGCCCGTTGGCGATCTGGTAGCTGCTGCCGGTCTGGGCGTAGTACAGGCTCGGCCTGAACGGGTGCAGCCACGCCTGCACCCGCGAGTCGATGTGCGGAATGTGCGTGCCCAGATACCACGCTCCGACCCCGAACGCGACGAGCCCGACCACCACGAATGAGACGCGCTGTGTCGCGACGTAGATGATCGAGAGCAAGCCGCCGTAGAACATCAGCGAGGAGCCGATGTCGCGGAGGAAGACGAGGATCAGCATCGCTATCCCCCAGAGCAGCAACACCGGCCCTAGGTGCTTGAGCGGCGGCACGCGATAGCCGAGGACCTTGCGGCCCTCGGCAAGTGCCTGGCGGTGGTCGCGCAGGTAGCTGGCGAGGAAGATGACCAGCCCGATCTTGGCGAACTCGGTCGGTTGAAACGTGAGCGACCCGAGGTGGATCTCCAGATAGGCGCCGTAGGTCTGCGTCTGGGTGGCGGCCTCCAGGCCCGGCACCCGCGGCAGCACCATGAACAGGATCGAGCCGATCACTATCAGGTACCGGTAGTTCTCGAGCTTGCGATACTCCCGGAAGACGATCACCGTCCCGGCGAAGAGCACCAGCCCAAGGACGAACCACTGCGCCTGCTGACGTGCTTCTGTCGCTCCGGCGATCCGGTAGACCATCACCAGGCCGAAGCAGGCGAGCACCGCGACCAGCGGGAAGATGTAGGGGTCAGCGTTGGGCAGCGTGACGCGGATGAAGATGTGACCCGCGACGCAGAGCCCGAGGAAGATCGCGCCGTAGATCAGTGAGACGTTCGAGAGTTTCCCGGATTCCTGGATGAAGACGGCCGCGAATCCCGCCGTTATCAGCAACGCGGCGGAGAGCAGACCGAACAGCTCGCGATTGCGCGCCCTCATCGAGTGATCTGGCCGAGCTCCAGCTGATTGACCAGCTTGATGGCGCTGCCCTGATCGCGCACCGCGTGGTTGAGGATGTTGCCTCGACGGTCAGCTGGAATCGTCGACGCCGGTACGCCCGACACGTAGAAGGTCTCATACATCGGGATCCCGCCCGGGAGCACATACGGAAGGCCGCGGTAGACCACGATCGTCCCCTGCCCGTTGGTGCCAAGGAAGTAGAGCTGCCGCGTGGCGAGGTAACCGCCACCGCCGACGATGAACACCACCGCCAGCAGCGCAACCGTGCCGGCTACGGCCTTGCCCAGACGCCCAAAGTGACGCTGCTGAGTTCCCGACTGCGTCATGCCCTTCGGCACCTTCGGCTTCCAGCCCTGCCGGCGCGCGAGCGGCGCGCGCAGCGACGGTGCCGGCGTCACCGGCAGAGCAGCAGGTCTGATGTCGTCCGGGAAGGCGGGTTCGTCGAACGAGACCTCGTAGGCGCTGGTCGGCTGATCTACTGAGCTGGCCGGGTCGCCCTGCTCGGCCCGAAACATGACCACCGTTATGTTGTCGCGCCCGCCCGCTGCGTTGGCCTCGTCGATCAGGCGGTCAGCGGCCGCGGAGAGGCTCGTCGACTCCGCCAGCGCCTGCTGCACCTGGCGCTCGTGGATCATGTCGGTCAGGCCGTCGGAGCAGAGCATCACAACGTCACCGGGGCGCAGCGGGTAGCTCCAGGTGTCGACCTCAACGATCGGCTCAGGCCCCAGCGCCCGCGTGATGATCGAACGTTGCGGATGCTCCAGCGCCTCGTCGTCGGTGATCTCGCCCTTGGTCACCAGCTCCTGAACCAGCGAGTGGTCGTTGGTGAGACGCTTGAGTTCCCCGTCCCGGAAGAGGTAGCCGCGGCTGTCGCCCACGTTGGCGATCGCCACCGAGTCCTGGTCGAGATAGGCGGCGGTCACGGTCGTACCCATGCCGGCGTGCTCGTGCTCCACAAGCTGACGCTCATGGATCTCCCGGTTGGCCTGCTGAACGGCCTCGGCAAGCCGCTCTTCAGCGGTCCCCTCGGCAGGCAGGCCCCGCTCAAAGGTCTGCGCGACTATCGCCGACGCGACCTCGCCGGCCTGGGCCCCGCCCATTCCATCGGCGAGCGCGAATACCGGCGCGTGGGCGAAGGTGGCATCCTCATTGCCACTGCGCTGACGTCCCGGGTCGGTACGCACGATCGTCTCTGCTGCTCTAAGCATCATCTGGTCTCGGTGGTGCGGGCTTGGGTCCTACTGGTAATAGGAAAACTTGGAGTCGCCAATGCGAATCTGATCGCCGTCGTGCAGGGGCGCCGGGCTGTTCAGCAGCTCGTCGTTCAGGTAGGTGCCGTTGGTCGACGCGAGATCCTCAATCATGAGCGTCCGTCCCTGCCGAGTGATCTTTGCGTGACGAGAGGACGCGAACGGATCCTGAAGCTGGATCTCCACGTCACCGCGCCCGAGAGTAGCGCCCGACGTCAGGTCGTATGCCACCCCGGGCTTGTGCCCCAATGCCCCATCGACCACCAGCCGCGGCTCAAACTGCTGACCGAGCACCTGTAACGGGTCGACGGTTGCATGAATACCGGTGGCATCGGGCGCCGACGCGGCACCGTCGCCACGGCCGCCGAAGCCCCTGCGCAGGTCGAACAGAGAGCTGGTGGCGACCCAGAAGAGGAACAGGTATAGGACGATCAGGAAACCGAACTTGAGTCCGACGGAGACGGGTTGAAGCAAGCGAGCCTCCGGTCAGTCCAGATCGAAGGTGATCACGCTGGCGCCCACTTCGATGCGATCCCCCGGCTCGAGCGGCTCCGGCCGCTCGATGCGACCACCGTTCAGACGCGTGCCGTTGGTGGAGCCGAGATCGGTCAGCACCCAGGCACCTCCACGCGGGCTCAGTTCCGCGTGCTTTCGAGAGACGTTCGCGTCGTCTACGACGAGCTCACACTCGCGGCTGCGACCGATCGTCGCGCCCTGGGAACCGACAACAATGCGGTGGCCGTTGTGCAACAGCGACGCCCGGCGGCTGCGGCGCGGCTCCTGCGCCCGGCGCGGCTCCTCGACCGGCTCTGCGGATCCGAAAACCATCGTCTGCCCAAACTCCTCGCGGGGGGCCTCGCGCCCAAACTCCTCTCGCGCGGGCGCAGCCGGTAGCTCATCGGCGTCGACCACGCGTGTGGCGATCCCGAACTGACCGAGACCGAGACGGTCGTCGGTCTCAAACTGGATCACCGGCGCGGACAGCAGGGCGAAGCGTTCGCGATGCGCGTGCTCCAGCAGGTAGGCGCCGAGCTCACCGGCGAGCGCGTCCTCGTACGTTATGAAGCGCTCGCGGTCCCGTGGCGAGAGAAAGACGCGGTACTCGTTAGGCACATACACGCGCGAGAGCGAAACGGACTGATGCTCCTCCATCTCGCGCGCGAGTTTGCGGGCGATCTCCACCGGTCGAACCTCCGACCGGAACACTCGGCTGAAGGTGCCCTCGACCACTCCGGCGATCTTGCTCTCTAGGCTTTTCAGAACACTCATCAGTAGGGATTCTCCGGGTGTTCATGCTACGCAACCGTGGATGCATAGCCAGCGCCGGAGCGAAGTTCGCGGGTTAGGGTTGTGAGTGCTGAGCCGCCGACCACCAACACGGCGACGCCGGTGCCCGATATCAGGCCGTTGAGCTGATCTGCCCCGACGGCCTCAAGTGCGGTGATCGTCACCGCACCCCAGCCGATCGCGAGCAGCAGATCGAGCGTAGGCCAACGGTGTGTGGCGAGCAGTGGCGCGAGCGCGGCGGCGAGCGCCCAGACCAGCGCGCCCGCGAGTCCGCGGGCCTGTAGCAGCGGGATCAGCACGTGGTTGACCATCGCGTCGGGGCTGGTGAGCCATGCGTGACGGGCAGCCGGCCTGAACGGCAGCCAGAAGAGGTTATGGCCCGCCAGGACGCCGGCGACCACGAGCCAAAGGTAGCCGGCAGCCGCGATCACGGCCCGGTGCCACCAGCTCTTGCCTGCCCTGGCGGCGACCGCCGGGAAAGCAGCCGCCAGGCCGATCAGCCCCAGCGCGGGCGCGAGGCCCGGCGCCGACCAGCCGTCCTTCAATGTCAGCAGGGCGATCGGCGGGACGGCGACCAAGAGCCAGAGGGCCGCGCCGCCGGTGCGGCCCTCCCCGGCAGCCAATAGCGCAAGGACGGCCACCGTCGCTGCCCAGCCGAGCCGGGGTAGCAGTAGCGTTGCCGCGGCCGCGATCAACGCGATGGCGGCCGGTGCGAGCGGAGCCTGCGTGAGTAGGTGGACTGAGAGCCATGAGGCAGTGAAGCCGGCGCCGAGCGCCGACAGCGCGCTGGGCAGCCACTTGGGCGCGACCGGTGCCGGGCGCTCAGCCGGCCACCTTCCCGGCTCCCGGCGAGCACCCCGGGACGGGCCGGCCTCGAGCGTCTCATCGCGATCAAACTGAAGACGCGGCGTGCCGTCGGCATCGTGCCGCGCTTCCCATTCGAGACCGGGTTCCTCGTCGGCCTCGCTCTCGTCATATCCGTGCCAGCCGCCCACGACGCCGCGCGTGTCGTCGGCACTGCCCAGTGAGCCGGCGAGTGCCGCGCGCAGGTCGCGCAGGTCGCCGCGCTCGCTGACACGTGGCCTCAGCGCCAGGTCGATGCCCGCTCCAAGTTCGCGCGGCAGATCGCGGCGCTGACGCCGCAGCGGCGGGATGAACGTGCCCAGCCGGCGGGTGCGCAGGCCATTCCGGGGCGCGTGCTTGAGCGGGTTGACGCCGCTGAGCGCCTCGTACAGCACCAGCGCCAGCGAGTAGAGATCGGCGCTGGGGGTCACCTCCCGGCCCTCCGCCTGCTCAGGAGCCATGTATGCGAGCGTGCCGATCACGTCGCCGGTACGGGTCAGGGAGTCACCGCCGACCACGTGCGCGACGCCGAAGTCGGTGAGCTTCGCGCGTCCCGCGACGTTGCTCGAGCGGTTGGACACCAGGATGTTCGACGGCTTCACATCGCGGTGAATCACGCCCTGGTCGTGCGCGTGGTCGAGCGCCTCACAGAGGCTGATCCCGATCTCAACGATCTCTCGGTCCGAGAGCTTGCCGGCAGCCAGCGTCTGGTCGAGTGTCCGTCCGCGGACCAGCTCAGAGACGAGGTAGGCGCCCTCATCGTCGACAGCGGCCTCATAGAGGGTCACGATCGCGGGGTGCTGGAGACGCGCCGCGGCGCGGGCCTCACGCTCAAAGCGCTGGTGGATCACACGGCTGCGCGGCAATATCTTGACCGCCACGTCCCGGTCCAAACGCTCGTCACGGGCCGCCCAGACCGTGCCGAAACCGCCGCTGCCAAGCTGCCTGGTGAGTCGGTAACGGCCGAGGATCGCGCCCTCGGAGCCTGTCTGCCTCTGGAGCGCGCTCACGTGTGAGCGGGATTCGGGGTCGACTCCGCCATCCCTGCCCGTGGTGGCGCACTTGCACGACCGCTTGCGAAGTTGCCGCGGCGACCGTCCAGCCGCTATTACTCAACGTTCACATATCCCCGCAAGGAGCGAACAAAACTTGTCGTTTTTCGACGAGGACGAGGTTGACGAGCCGGACCAGCCCCAGAGAGCAGCATCACGCCCCAGGCGGCCAGGCGGCCGGGGCGGGTCGCGGCCATCGGGCGGACCGCCTCGCCGGCCTCCTGGAAGCCATAACCAAGAGGTCCAGACGCGACGGCTGATCGCCGTCGTCGTCGTGGTCGTCCTGGTCGTGGCCGCGGCGCTGCTGATCCACAGCTGCGACGTGAGCCAGACCAACGATTCGCTCAAGAGCTACGCCGGGAACGTTGACTCGCTGGTCGGCGAGTCGTCCACCAACGGCGCGGAGGTCTTCACGCAGCTCAAGAGCGGTGATGCCACCAGCAACCTCTCGAAGCTGGTGAACGAGCTCGACACCGACGCCCGCACGGCTTCCGAGGAGTTGACGAAAGCTGACGACCTCAGCACGCCCAGTGCGATGGCCACCGCACAGCAGAGCTTCGTGCAGGTGATGAAACTCCGTTATGAGGGCATAGACCAGATTGCGGCGCACATCCAGGGCGCGATGAACAGCACCACCGCGGTGGACGACGTGAAGGAGATCACCGCGGGCACCTCATTGCTGTACGCCGCCGACGTGCTCTACAAGACCTCGGTCGGAACAGCGATCGCGGCCGCGCTCAACGCCGCCGCGCTGCCGATCGGCGGTACCACAGGCGTCAGCATCAGCACGAGCCAGGTGGTCCCCGACCTCGGTTGGCTGAACGCGAAGACGGTCGCCTTGTGGCTCGGAGCGAACGTTCCAAGCACGGCCGTCAACAGCGATCAGCCGGGCCTGCACGGGCACTCGCTGACCTCGGTCACGCTCGACGGGCAGACGTTGACGACGGCAACGCTGAACACGATCGCCATCGGCAAGACGGCGCCGACCTTCACGCTGAGCCTCACCAACGGCGGCAACTTCGATGAGTTCGACGTGCACTGCAAGGTCTCAATCAAGGGCATCAACGACTCCGCCAAGACGATTATCTCCGAGACCACACCCCAGGAGAACACCACCTGCAGCGTGACGCTGCCGACGACGCCACCGGCCGGCACCCACACTGTGACGGCTGAGATCGTGCCCGTGCCCGGCGAGAAGAACACCACCAACAACTACTTGACGTTCGACGTCGACTTCACCGGCTGAGGCTCTCCCCCGACGGGATTCACCCTACGGCACAGCTCCGCCTATCCTTCGGCGGATGAGTGGCAGCGAGCACACCGCTGAGGTCATCGCGATTGCCGCGGGCGCAGTCGCGGTCGCGGGGCTCGTGTGGTCTATTGCGCTAACGGTTGGGTGGCGGCGGCTACGCGCGGCGCAGCGGGCGGTGCTCGGCGGCGGTGAGCAGGATCTGGTCGCCCACGCGGCCCACCTGCAGGCCTCCTACGAGACGCTCGCCCAGTACGTGGAGGACTTCGGCGCGCGGCTCGATGCGCGCGTGACCCATGCGGAGACGCGGCTCGACGGTGCCATCACGCATCGAGCGCTGGTCCGGTACGACGCCTATGGCGAGATGTCCGGGCGCCAGTCCACGTCGTTGGCGCTGCTCGACACACGCCAGTCCGGCGTTGTCCTCTCAACGATCCACCATCGCGATCATGCGCGCCTCTACGCCAAGCAGGTGCACCGCGGCAAGTCCGACCTGGAACTTTCGCCTGAGGAGATCGAGGCGATCGCGCTAGCCCTGCGTGGAGACACCGGCGAGGTTGCCGTCGCCGACGCGGAGCAGCGCGGCGGCGCCCGGGGCGCCGGCTTTGGGACCGGTCGGCGCGGCGGCGGCCAGGGTGGCATCGGCGGCCCCGGAGCTGACCCCGGTCAGAGCCCCGACCAGGATTAGCGGTGCGGGTCGGTTATCTCGGTCCTGAGGGGACCTTCACGCAGGAGGCTGCGCTGAGGGCACCGGGCGCGGAGACGCTCGAGCTGATCCCGTCCGCCACGATCTACGACACGGTCATGGCGGTCCACGACGGCAGCGTTGACCGCGCGATCGTGCCGATCGAGAACTCGCTGGAGGGATCGGTCAGCGCCACGCTCGACGCGCTCGCATTTGAGACCGACGGGGTGACGATCGTCGGTGAGACCGTGCTGCCGATCCACCAGTGCCTCATAGCCCAAGAGGCGATCCCCCTCGAGGAGATCGAGGTCGTGATCTCACACCCGCAGGGCAACGCCCAGTGTGCACGCTTCATCCGCAGCCGTCTGCCACAGGCGCGAGTCATGACGGCAGATTCGACCGCTGACGCCGTGCGGCTCGTCTCTGAGCGCATCCGCCACCGCTGGGCGGCGATTGGCACCAAGCTCGCAGCCGACCTCTACGGCTGCCAGGTGCTGGGCGCGAGCATCGAGGATCTGGCCGGCAACGAGACGCGCTTCGTCTGGCTGGCTCGGACCGGGTCGCCCGCCGGCCTTCCAGGCGCCGGTGAGCCGCGAGGCCCCTGGAAGACGGCGGTCGTCTTCTGGGGCGCGGGATCTGAATCGCCGGGATGGCTTCTCACGTGCCTGGCCGAACTCGCTTCGCGCGGCGTCAACATGACCAGGATCGAATCACGCCCGCGCCGTCAGGGACTCGGGCGCTACATCTTCTTCGTGGATTTTGAAGGCCGTGACAACGAGCCGCAGGTGCTCGAGGCGCTGGCCGCTCTGGGCGGGCACGTAGAGGTGCTGCGGAGCCTCGGCTCGTTCCCCGTCGCCTGAGATGGAGCTGCCATCGACCCGAAGCGTTCGTCTGACCTGAGGTCCGATATGTGGAACCTCAGGTCAGGTAGAGGCGAGCGGCGAAGCCGCTCGACATGGGGCTGAACTGTCCGGTGGGCCGTTATCCTTTGCCGCGATGGGCACCACGGCAATACCTGCCCCAACCCGGTCCGCGTCGCTCACTGAGCACCATCGACGCGGACCTGAGGGTGGTCGGGTGCTCGTTTTGAATGCGACTTATGAGCCGGTGAATGTCTGCACCGTGCGACGTGCCGTCGTGTTGCTGCTCAAGCAGAAGGCTGAGATGGTCGAGCGCTCCGAGCGCGAGCTTCACTCCGCCTACAGCTCGATGACACGGCCGATGGTGATCCGGCTGGTCACCTACGTGCGGGTCCCGCGGGACTCTCAGCGCCGCAAGATCACTCGGCGGGCAGTCTTTGCCCGTGACGACTGGACCTGCCAGTACTGCGGCTCACGGACCCAGCTCACCGTGGACCACGTGATCCCGCGCTCCAAGGGCGGCGGCTCCACCTGGGAGAACATCGTGGCCGCCTGCGCACCGTGTAACCGCCGCAAGGGCGACTCGCTGCTGCGCCAGGCCGGCATGCAGCTCGCCAAGGCCCCCCGGACCCCGAACGCCGACGTCTTCATCCAGGTGGCCAGCCCCACCATCCCCGGCCCCTGGAAGCAGTACTTGGCCGTCTAGCGCGGTCATAACGGCTCGATCCGCCGCCGAGGTGTGTATTTTTACGACACCAGAGAAAGGAGGTGGTCCAATCTTGTCTGACAGTATTTTGGGGACTCTGGAGGTGTCCGGCCACTAGGTCGGAGGCTGACCGCCTAGGCGGAGTCCAACCGAGACACCACCGCTCTGGTGCCGGAACCAGTCCCTCCGGCGCAGTATTCGTCCAGGGCGGCGATGCCAGCCAAGTAGTCGCGAGGGGCGCTGTGTCGACAGCGCCCCTCGCACCTTAACTCGTCTTTCGCTTGGCGGGCGAACCCGCCCGCGCGGCCTGGGAACTACTCGTCCTCGGCCGGCTCGTCCTCGGCCGGCTCGTCCTCGGCCGGCTCGTCTGTGAGGTCGACGGGCTCCTCGCCACTCGTCTCGGCGACGTCACCATAATCCACTGCATCGGTGAGGTCGGTGATGTCGGCGGGGTAGAACGCCGGGCCGCCGCCTGCGGGCGCCTCGATCGGGCCGCCCGCGAGGTCATCACCCACCACCTCACTGCTGTCGGACTCGGCCACCAGAGCCACGGCGCTCACCTGGTCGTCGTCACGGATGTTCATGACCTTGACGCCCTGCGAAGCGCGTCCGTAGCGGTTGATACCTCGCACGGAGGTCCGCTGGACCATGCCGTTCTGTGAGATGAAGACCAGCTCCTGGTGCTCGCGCACGACCAGCGCGCCGGCCAGCGCGCCCTTGTTCTCCGTCAGCGTGATGGTCTTCACGCCCATCGTGTCGCGGTGCTTCGCCGGGTAGTCGGAGATCGGCGTGCGCTTGCCGTAGCCGTTCTCCGTCACAACAAGCAACTCCTGGTCGTCACGGGCGACGTCCATCGCCAGCAGAGCGTTGCCCGACTGCTTGACGTTCATCCCCCGCACCCCCGAGGTGTCGCGGCCCATCGCGCGGACCTCCTTCTCGTGAAAGCGCGAGGCCTGGCCCGAGCGGGAGACCATGATGATCTCGTCATCGCCGCTGGTGTTGCGCACGGCAATCAGCTCATCGTCGTCACGGATGTTCAGGGCGATGATGCCGTCGGCCTTGATCGGCGTGTTGTACGCCAGGAACTCCGTCTTCTTGATGATGCCGTTGCGGGTCGCGAAGACCAGGTACTTGCCCTCGGTGAAGTCACGGGTCGAGAGCACCGACTGGACTCGCTCGTCCTCGCGCAGCGGCAGCAGGTTCACGAGCGCGCGCCCGCGCGCCGTACGTGACTGCTCGGGCAGCTCATAGACCTTGAGCCGGTAGACCTTGCCGCGCGTGGTGAAGAACAGCAGGTAGTCGTGGGTCGATGTCACAAAGAGGTGCTCGATGTAGTCGTCGTCCTTCGTGTCCATGCCGGCAACGCCAACGCCGCCCCGGTGCTGCTGACGGTAGGTGGATAGCGGCAGCGACTTTATGTAGCCCGAGTGCGTGATTGAGATCACCATCTGCTGATCCGCGATCAGGTCCTCAATGTCGATCTCACCCTCGGCGTAGGTGATCTCAGTCCGCCGCTGGTCACCGTAGGTCTCGGCGATCTCAGCCAGCTCTGTCTTGATCAGCCCCAGCACGAGCGCCTCGTCGCCGAGGATCTCCCGCAGCTCCTTGATGCGCTCCATCAGATCGGCATGTTCGAGCTTGATCTTGTCGGCTTCCAGCGCGGTCAGACGGCTCAGCGTCAGCTGCAGGATCGCCTGAGCCTGGATCACGGTCAGGCTGAAACGCTCGACCAGGCCGATGCGGGCGGCCTCCGGGTCACGCGACCCACGGATCAGCGCGATCACCTCATCGAGGTTGTCAAGCGCGATCAGCAGCCCTTCCCGGACGTGAGCGCGCTCCTCCGCACGGCGCAGCTGGTACTGGGTGCGGCGAACTACGACCTCACGCTGGTGATCGATGTAGTGGCCCAGCACCTCACGCAGTGAGAGCGTGCGCGGCACGTTGTCCACCAGCGCGACCATGTTCACGCCGAAGGTCGTCTGCAGTGGCGTGTGCTTGTAGAGCTTGTTGAGTACGACCTTGGGAATCGCCTCGCGCTTGAGCTCGATGACGATGCGCATGCCGCGGCGATCGGATTCGTCGCGCAGGTCGCTGATCTCGGGGATCTTCTTCTCAGCCACCAGGTCCCGGATCTTCAACATCAGGCCACCGTCGCCGCCCTTGCGAACCTGGTAGGGGAGCTCGGTGACGATGATCGCCTCCTTGCCCTGACCGATCGGCTCGATATGCGCTTTGCCCTGGACCCGCACGCGTCCACGCCCCGTGGCGTAGGCGTCGCGGATCCCGTCGCGGCCGAGGATCAGCCCGGCGGTGGGAAAGTCCGGGCCTGTGACGTGCTTCATCAGCCCGTCCAGGTCGATCAGCGGGTCATCAATGAAGGCGATCGTCGCGGCGACGACCTCACGCAGGTTGTGGGGCGGGATATTCGTGGCCATACCGACCGCGATGCCGGAGCTGCCGTTGACCAGCAGGTTCGGGAACCGTGCCGGCAGCACCAATGGCTCGCGCGTCTGGCCGTCGTAGGTCGGGACAAAATCGACCGTGTCCTGGTCTATGTCGCGCAGCATCTCGGCGGCGAGCTTGTCCAGGCGGGCCTCCGTGTACCGCATCGCCGCCGCCGGCCAGCCGTCGATGTTGCCGAAGTTGCCGTGCCCGTCAACCAGCGGGTAGCGCATTGAGAAGCTCTGGGCAAGGCGCACGAGCGTGTCGTAGATCGCGCTGTCACCGTGCGGGTGGTACTTGCCCATCACCTCCCCGACGATCTGCGCGCACTTGACGTGCTTGCGCGGGGGATTCAGGCCCAGCTCGTTCATCACATGCAGCACACGCCGGTGAACAGGCTTCAGACCGTCGCGTACATCAGGCAGCGCCCGGCCGACGATCACGGACATCGCGTAGTCGAGATACGCCGAACGCATCTCCTCGTCGAGGCTGCGCGGCTCGATGTTGCCGCCGCCGATGGTGTCAATTGCGGACATGTCCGGGCCTCCTAACGCGCTCTTCTGGAATTACGTCGATGATCGGCTGTCGAGGGCGGTGCACTAAACGTCCAGGTTGGTTACGAGCCTGGCGTTCTCCTCGATGAACGCGCGGCGGGGTTCAACCTGATCGCCCATCAGCATCGAGAAAGTGCGGTCCGCGGCGCTGGCGTCGTCCATCGTGACCTGGACGAGCGTGCGCGAGGCCGGATCCATCGTCGTCTCGCGCAGCTCCTCCGGGTCCATCTCGCCCAGGCCCTTGAAGCGGTAGAACTCGACGCCGCGTTGGACGATGTCGAGCACGCCGGCACGCAACTCTTCGAACGACCCAGCGTCGGTCGTGCGCTCGCCGAGTTTGATGCTGAACGGCGGCGTTCCGGCAAGCGCGGCCAGGTCCTGATGGACGCTCGCGAGTCGCCGGTACTCGTTTGCGTCCAGTGAAGCCCGGCGGACGTGGTGGGTCGTGGCAAGGCCGCTCTTGGCCTCGAATGTGCGGACCACCAGCTCAATCGGGCCTTCAGAGAGCAACTCAGTCGAGTAGGCGTGGCCGTTGGCGCCGTCTGCGGCGAGGTGGGCGCGCAACGCATCCACGTCGGTCACGCCCGCCTCCAGCAGGCGAGCCTGCTGCATGAACGAGACGATGCCGTGCCCGTGGGCGGTGCGCAGCGCCTGCGCCCAGCCCTGGTACTGCTTGAGCAGGCGGGTGAAGCGTTGCCAACGCGCCTCGGTGAGCTTGAACTCGTTGCCGGCGACGTCACGCACCTCGATCTTCTCGAACTTGTCCCCGAGCAGGATCTCCTCGAGCTCACTCTCACGCTCTATGTAACGGTGCTTCTGCCCACGGGTGAGGCGGTAAAGCGGCGGCTTGGCGATGTAGACGAAGCCGGCCTCAATCAGCGGCTGCATCTCCCGGAAGAGCAGCGTGAGCGCGAGCGTGCGTATGTGCGCGCCGTCCACGTCCGCGTCGGTGAGCAGCACGATCTTATGGTAGCGCGCACGCTCGATGTCAAACTCGTCACGCACGCCGGTGCCGATCGCGGTGATCAGCGCCTGAATCTCGGTGTTCCCGAGCACCTTGTCAATCCGGCTTTTCTCGACGTTGAGGATCTTCCCGCGCAACGGCAGGATCGCCTGGGTGTTGCGGTCTCGGGCGTCGACCGCTGAGCCGCCGGCGGAGTCGCCCTCGACCACAAAGAGCTCGGCCAGCGAAGGGTCCTTGACGGAGCAGTCCGCGAGCTTCCCGGGCAGCGTCGAGTTTTCGAGCGCGGACTTGCGACGGGTCAGGTCACGTGCCTTGCGAGCCGCCGCGCGCGCCTGTGAGGCTGAGACCGCCTTACGGATCACGCGGCGAGCGTCCTGCGGGTTCTCCTCAAGCCACTCGGCGAGCCTCGCGTTGACGATCGTCTGCACGAAGCCGTCCATCCCGGGGTTGCCGAGCTTGGTCTTGGTCTGACCCTCGAACTGGGGCTCGGAGAGCTTCGCGGAGATCACGGCCGTGAGCCCCTCCCTGATGTCCTCGCCGGTGAGGTTGTCATCCTTCTCCTTGAGCTCGGCGACATCGCGCGCGTACTTGTTGATCACCCGGGTCAGTGCCGAGCGGAAGCCGCTCAGGTGTGAGCCGCCCTCGTGCGTGTTGATGTTGTTCGCGAACGAGAAGACCGACTCCTGATAGGAGCCGTTCCACTGCATCGCGACCTCCACGGAGCCCTCCTTCGACTCACCCGAGAAGTCGATGACCTTGCCGTGGATCGGCTCCTTGTTCTCGTTCAGGAACGCGACAAAGTCTCTGATGCCGCCCTCGTAGTGGAAGTCAGCGCGGTGACCCTCACCGCGCTCGTCGACGATTGAGATCCGCAGGTCGCGTGTCAGGAATGCGGTTTCCCGCAGCCGCTCCTCGAGCGTCTTGAAGTCGAACTCGAGCGTCTCAAAGACGTCCGCGTCGGGCAGAAAGGTGACTGTGGTCCCGTGCTCGTCGGTCGGCTCGCCTCGTGTGACCGGACCCATCGGAACACCGCGCTGGTAGCTCTGGGTCCATCTGTAGCCCTCGCGACGAACCTCGACGTCGAGCTGCTCTGAGAGTGCGTTGACGACCGAGACACCGACGCCGTGCAGGCCGCCGGAGACCTTGTAGCCGCCACCCTCGCCAAACTTGCCGCCGGCGTGGAGCACGGTGAGAACGACCTCGAGCGCGGACTTGCCCTCCTTCTCCATGGTGGAGACGGGGATGCCGGCGCCGTGGTCGACCACGGTCACGGAGTTGTCAGGATGGATGACGACTTTGACCGTGTCGTTGCGGCCCGCGAGCGCCTCATCCACCGAGTTGTCGACAACCTCGTAGACGAGGTGGTGCAGACCCCTCGGCCCCGTGGAGCCGATGTACATGCCGGGGCGCTTACGGACCGCTTCGAGACCCTCCAGAACCTGAATGTTCTCTGCGTCATAACCCGACTGTTTGCTCTGGGGCCCAATGGAGCCGTCTGCGTTCGTCAACAATCCTCCGATTGACGTTGAAAGCCCCGGCAACAGACGGTGTCCGTGCGCCGGGGCATCGAAACTTTGGTCTATCTGATAGTAGCACAGAGCGGCCCCTCGCGGCCCCGTGCCTGCATCACGTTTCCCCTGCAAATGCTGGGAAAAATGGCGGCCGGTCAGCTCCCCGTGGTTATGCACCTGATGCGCACGATCGGATCGCCACCCAACTGCTCGTTCAAACGCTTCAGAACGTCCTGCGACTCGAGCGTCAGGGTGTCGGCGACGACCGACTCAGAACAGCGCACGGTCAGCACACCATTGCTGACCTTCGCGGGCGTCGCGCGGTCGGCTACATACTCACCGACGACCTGCGCCCAGACGCCGGATAGCTCGTCCCAGGTGCTCTGCACCTTCGCGACCGGCGTGTCGGGTTGCCAGGCCCCGCGCATCCCCTCCAGGGCGGTGGAGATCGGGCGAGGAGCACGCCGGCGAAAGGTCACGCCGGCCCCACTTCCGCGTCGCTCTCGTGCGCCAGCGTGCCTTCTCCGACGGTGATGCGCGAGACCGTGAGACCGTCGGCGCCTGGCACGTGTTCAAGGTCGGTCGTGGTGATCAGGGACTGGCCGCCGCCGGCTGTCAGTACCTCAACCAGCGCGGCACGGCGCTCCTTGTCCAGCTCGCTCATGACGTCGTCCAGAAGCATCAGCGGTACGGTTGCACGGTGACGATCGATCACGGCGCGCTCCGCCAGCAGCAGCCCGAGCAGCCCGAGTCGCTGCTGTCCCTGTGAGCCGTAGGTGCGGAGCTCCCGTCGATCGCGCGTGAGCGAAAAGTCATCACGGTGCGGCCCGTGGCCGGTGAAGCCACGCTCCAGGTCAGAATCGACGCGTGCTCGCAGCTCCTCGACGAGCGTACCGGCGTCGAGCGCATCCGAGCGCGGGCGGTAGGAGATCCCTGGGTCGCCGTCGAGTCCCAGCCGGGTCGCGACCTCACGGAAGTCGTCGGCGGTGATCTCAATCGCCTCGCGCCGGTCCGCCATCAGCGCCAGCGCTGAGCGGGCGAGCTGCAGGTCCCAGGTATCGAGACTCGAGCGGGAGCCGGCTCCCGCTCGCAGCCGGGCCAGCAGGGCGTTGCGCTGGGCCAGGGCGTGAGCGTACCCGCGGCGGTTCTCTGCCCGCGCCGGCCAGAGCGCTGCGACAAACTGATCGAGGTGTGCACGGCGAAGCGCCGGGACCCCCTTTACAAGCTCGAGGCGGTCCGGCAGGAAGACGCTCACCAGCGGCCGGGCGCTGGTGTCGAGTAACCGCTCGACGGGCGCACCATCGACCGTCATCCGCTTAGGCTCACCATGAGTGAAGCCGACCGCCAACTCGTGTGGCCCATCATCGCCCTTTGTGCGGACCACCACCCGGGTGGTCTGAGCGCCGAAGCGCACAAGTTCGCGGTCGTTGGCGGTCCTGCTGGAGCGGCCCGTGCAGCCAAAGTAGATCGCGTCGAGCAGGTTCGTCTTGCCGGCTCCGTTCGGGCCGACCACAACCGTGAGGCCGTCGCCCAGCGGGGCGGCGGCCCGTTCATAACTTCGAAAGTCCCGGACGGTGACGGATACGACGCGCACCCTGCACCGCGGCCGTGTGGCTTAGACGTTCAGCCTGATCGGCATGATCAGGTAGACGAAGCCGCTGCCGTCGCCAGATTCGAGCAGCCCCGGACGGAGCGGGCTGATCAGCTTGACCAGAACGTCGCCATCCTCGATCGCGTCAAGCCCGTCGCGCAGGAACTCCGGATTGAAGCCGATCTCGAATGCCTCTCCCTGGAAGGCGACCGGCAGGGCCTCCCGTGCCTCGCCGATATCCGGTGTCTGGGCCGAGACCGTGAGCTCACCCGGAGCGAACGCGAGTCGCAGCGGCGCATTCTTCTGAGCCAGCAGGCTGATGCGGCGCACGACATCGCGCAGCTCAGGGCCGGAGATCCGAAGCTCGTACTCAAACGCCTCTGGGATCAGCTGGCGGTCGTTGGGGAACTGCCCGTCGATCAGACGCGAGGAGAGGATCACGCGGCCGAGGATGAAGACAACCTGGTTCTGACGCACGCTGACGGTGAGGTTCTCGTCCTGCGCATGGGCGCAGATCCGTGCGAGCTCCTGCAGCGCGCGCGCTGGAATGTTCACGTCGAATCCCACCGCGAGCGGTGAATCGAGCGTCGTCTCCTTCACACTGAGGCGGTAGGAGTCGGTTGCCACCATCCGCAGCTGGGTGCCGGAGGCGGAAACGTGGATGCCGGTGAGGACCGGTCGGGTCTCGTCACGGCTGGCGGAGCCGGACACCTTGAGAGCGGTTTCCACGAAGGCCGCTGCGGGGATCGTCACTGCCGAGTCCATGGCTGGATCCGGGAAAGGCGGGAAATCCTCAGCGTGAAGCGTGCGAATGTTGAATCTCGCGTTGCCAGAGATCACCTCTACGTCCTGCTGTGCTGCTCGGAGCTCCAGCGAGACGCTCGGAGAAGGCAGCGAACGAACGACATCCAGAAAGAGGCGTGCTGGTAGAACCACGGTGCCCTCTCGTGTGAGTTCGGCGTCGAGTGGTACCCGCAGGCTCACGTCGGTGTCGGTTGCACGCAGCTCGCACGTTCCATCTGCCGCGAGTAGCTGAACGCCGGAGAGCGCCTGAATGGCGCTGCGGGTCGACGCGACTCGGGTCACGGACTGAAGTTGAGTGAGCAGGACGTCCCGGTCCAGAGAAATCTTCACGGTCAATACCTCTTAATGAAGGTAGAAGTCATAGGTGTGATGGAAGCTGTGGAGAAGTCCAGATTTCTACGCAGAGAGCGGGCAATGTTTGAGTACAAGCCAACGGTTGAGTCTGTCAGCAACTGCGGTCGGCGCTGTAAGAGGTCAACTGCTCGATAAGCGCCTTGAGCTCCGCGGAGTCTTCTCTGTTGATCGTTGTGCGGTTTTGAACACGCTTGCAGGCATGGAGGACCGTTGCATGGTTGCGCCCCCCAAACGCTTCTCCGATTTTCTGAAGCGGAGCGCCGGTGAGCTCGCGAGCAAGGTGGATCGCGAGCTGACGGGGCCAGCTTACGGAGGCCTTGCGGTTCTCTGAGCGAAGGTCCGCGGCTGAGATCTGGAACGCGGCCGCGACCACGTCCTGGATGCGGTCGATGGTCAGAGGCCCGCCTGGCGGGTGAGCTCCGGCCTCGGGAGCGATCTGTGCCAAAACCGACGCGGCGAGTTGGAGGTCGATCGGCCTACCGGTGAGCGAGTGGTTTGCAGCCAGGCGTTGTAGCGCTCCCTCAAGCGAGCGCACGTTGTCGGTGATGCGGTCGGCAAGCAGATCAAAGACGGCTGGGTCGGCGACCGAGAGCTGGTCAAGCCGCGCGCGTTTGCGCAGGATCGCCACGCGCGTCGATCTGTCCGGTCGTGTGAGGTGCTCGACGAGGCCAACTTCGAAACGCTGGCGCAGCCGCTGCTCAATCCCCGTGAGCTGACTCGGTAGCCGGTCACAGGTGAGCACCAGCTGCCGCCCCGAGTCGTAGAGGACGTTGAAGGTGTGGAAGAACTCCTCCTCGGTCTTTGCCTTGGCGGCAAGGAACTGGACGTCGTCTATCAGCAGGACATCGACGTCTCGGTACAGGCGCTTGAAACGCTCTAGGACCTTGCCGTTGAGCGCCGCTATAAAGCCGTTTGTGAACGCCTCGACGGTCGCGTAGCGCACGGTTGTCTGCGGGTTGAAGGCTGTGATGTAGTTGCCTATCGCGTGCAGAAGGTGGGTCTTACCGAGGCCTGGGGGTGCGTGGAGGAACAGTGGGTTGATCGTCTGGCCGGGGGCCTCCGCCACGGCCAGAGCGGCCGCGTGGGCCATACGGTTACCGTCACCGATGATGAACTGGTCGAAGGTGTAACGCGGGTTGAATAGCTCGAGCGTGTGCTCTGGATGGATGTGGGACGAGGCCAGGGTGAGGGCGTCTCGCGCGACGACGGCCGGGTCGCCTGCGAACGCGACCTTCACGTTGTTACCGAGGCGCTGCCGTGCGCAGCGCTCGAGCACCCGACCAAAGCGGTCCGCGACCCAACCATCGGTCCCGGGTTTGCCCTGGAGCACGAGCACGCTTCCGTCCCAGCTCTTGAGCTCGAGCGGTGACAGCCAGATGTTGTAAGTGGATTCCCCGACGGTCCGGCGCAACTGGGATCTGATGTCCTGCCAGGCGGGTGTTGGCTCGAGGTGCACGGGCAGCTCCAAGCGGCTCCTAACGGAGGGGCTGGTACGTATGGATGAGGGCCCGGAGTGGGCTCCGGTCGGGCGAATATAACAGCGGAGCGGCGCCGGTTTTCGGAGCCCAAGCGGTGCTTGGCGCAAAGCGCGAGAAAAACGGTGAGGCCCCGGGGTCGCTGCTGGAACAGCGCCCGCACACGTTCTCGGCGGGCGCGCGGGATTTCCTGTGACCGTGCGTATACTGGCTGCAAACCCCGGCCCGGCCGGGAGGAATCGTTATGAAGAGAACTTACCAACCAAAGAAGCGTAAGCGCGCACGTAGCCACGGCTTCCGTCATCGGATGCTCACGCGCGCCGGTCGTGACGTGCTGAAGCGCCGCCGCGACAAGGGCCGCAAGCGCCTAACGGTGTAGGTGGTTCTGTGGCGGGCGCACGTTCGCCTCGCCGTGGGCGGCTTTCCAGAAGCGCTGACTTCGATCGTGTGATGAGGAGTGGTCGGTCACATGCCGGCCGCGAGCTTGTCCTGTATGTATTCCCGCGCGGCGGTGACGAGCCGGCACGCCTTGGCCTATCCGTATCGCGCAAGGTAGGAGGGGCAGTCGATCGCAACAGCGTGAAAAGGCTGCTGCGTGAAGCGTTTGCGATCGAGTGCGAGCGACTGCCCGCGGGGAGTGACGCGGTCGTCGTAGCACGCGCCGGCGCCCACGACCTTGCCGAGCGTGAGGGATTGCACGGCATGCACGCGGCGCTGAAGGCACTCGTCGACAGGGCCCTGGCGTCATGAGCCGGATGTCGAGGGCAGGCCGGCTTCTCGTGGTGCTTCCGATCCGCGCATATCAGCGCCTCTTCTCGCCAATGATCGGGGAGCGCTGCAGGTACTACCCGTCCTGTTCGGAGTACGCCGCGCAGGCGATCACAAACTTCGGCATACTGCGCGGGCTTGTGTTGGCCGGGTGGCGGATGCTCCGCTGTAACCCCTTCAGCCATGGGGGCTATGACCCCGTGGAGGCTCAGCGACTGTTCAAGTCGCGCAATCCCGCCCACACCGCTTCCTAAATGCTCGTCTCCGCCAACATCTTCCAACCGCTGATCAGCGTCTTCCAGTCGGTAATTCTGTTTTTCCACAACAGCGGGGGGCTCGGCTGGGGTTGGTCGATCATCCTGCTGACCATCTGCGTGCGGATGGTCATGATCCCGCTGACGATCAAGCAGTTCCACTCGATGCGCCGCCTGCAGATGCATCAGCCGGAGATGAAGGCGATCCAGCAGAAGTACAAGGAGGACAAGCAGCGCCAGCAGCAGGAGATGATGAAGTTCTACAAGGAGAACAACGTCAATCCAATGGCGTCGTGTCTGCCGATGGTGCTGCAGCTGCCGGTCTTCATCTCTCTCTTCTACATGCTGCGCAAGAACCTGCGCACGGACATCTGTCCGAAGATTCAAACCGCCTTCCAGAAACACTACGCGACGGTGGAGGTCGCAAAGGACCATTTGACCCAGAAGGCCGCGCATCTGGCGTCGCTGGGCCAGACCACGTACTGCACGGACCCGACGTACGCGCACGGCCATGCTGTGCCTGGCGCCGGTTTCCTCTTTATCCACGACATCACCAACCAGGCTCACGGCGTCACGCTGATCGTGCTGCTGATCCTCTACGTCGGAACGCAGGCGGTCTCAACGCTGATCATGTCGGCGCCGACGATGGACAAGACGCAGCGGCAGCTGATGATGGCGATGCCGCTGCTGTTCGTGCTCTTCATCATCCGCTTCCCGGCCGGGCTGCTGGTCTACTGGATCACGACCAACGGCTGGACGATGGTGCAGCAGTTCGCGCTGAAGCGGATCATCGGGCCGCCCCAGGTCTCGAACCCGGTGATGGTGGTCGAGGAGGTGCGTGAGGCCGAACAGGGTCTTGTGGCGCGCGCTCGTGGGTTGCTCGGCGGAGCCGGAAGCTCGTCAGATTCGGCCAAGGGCTCTGGCAAGGGCTCTGGCAAGGCGAGCCCCAACGGAAATGGCCGCACGCGTGGCGCCAACGCGACCCCACCGCCTTCTCCGCGTAAGAAGAAGAAGCGCTCCGGGCGCAGGAGGTAGTCGGCGTGAGCTCAGCGCAGGACGCAGAGACCGTCGAGTACGTCGAGGAGATCCTCGAGTCGATTGCCGAGGGCATCGGGATCGACGCGTCGGTTGAGGTCGAGGACGGCGGCGAGGTGATCAGCGCCGAATACATCGGTGAGGATCTGGCGCTGCTGATCGGCCACCACGGCGCCACGATCGACGCCATCCAGCACCTGGCCCACCGGATCGCCTTTCACGGTCTGGACCGCCGCCGCCCGCTGATCGTCGACGCCGCGGGTTATCGCGGCCGCCGGGCTGGCGCGCTTCACGCCGTGGCCGACCAGGCTGCCGAGACGGCGGTGCGGGAGCAGCGCCCGGTTTCGCTCGAGGCGATGGGCGCACAGGAGCGCAAGGTTGTACACGAGTACCTCAAGACGCGCTTCGACGTGGAGACCTACTCGGAGGGCCAGGAACCGTCGCGGCACCTCGTCGTCGCTCCGCTGGTTGATTAGCCGGTGTGAAACGCTCGGGATGGGCTGTTTCACGATTTTCTTGACGGTGTAACAACCGACGCGCTACAACAGTGGAAGTGGTGGAGCTGACGGAGTTCGAAAAGGGTCTGGCTGTTGGCCTGCTGATCGGCGAGGGTTCGTTCGGTGGCGATGGCAAGCAGCCACAGGTGACGCTGAGGATGCATGTGCGGCACGAGGCCCTGTTCCGGTGGTTGATGGAGCGCTTCCCCGAAACGAAGCTCTATGGGCCATACCACCACGGCGGGCGCTCGTACTACCAGTGGATGGCGCGTGGCGGCGCGCTCGTCCATGATGTGCTCCCGCTTCTGGAAGAGCGGCTCACCCCGGCGCTCGATGGCCACGCCAGCGAGCGTTTTGAGCAGATGCGTGAGCGCTACCGCACTTTCATAGCTCGGGAGCGCTCCCGGCTTGCGTCTCTGGTTGAAGCGGCCGACGGGAGCTCCGGTCGCTGATGATCTCGGTCACGAGCGACAAGTTCATTCGGCCGCCTGAGTTCGTTCCGCTAGACGGTCTCGCGGAGCGCTTCGGGCTGGATGCGGAGGCGGTTAGCAGGCTCCGGCTATTCGGGTCGGTACTGGTCCAGGACGAGTTTGCGCCGACCACTGTCAGGGCGCCGGTCCGTGTCAGGGATGATCATCTGGCGGACGCACTGGTGGGCCTTGAGTTGCCTGAAATTCAAGGGGCGGCGACGATCGCCGACCTTGGCGCCGGCGCCGGCGTGCCGGGAATCCCGCTCGCTGTCGCGTTGCCAGGCGCCCGCGTCACGCTCGTGGAGGGAAACAGCCGCAAGTGTGAGTTCATCGCCCGTGTGATCGAGCTTCTGGGCATTACGAACGCCACTGTCGTCCACGGAAGGGCGGAAACATGGAAGGATGGAATCGGCGGCTGCGACGCGGTCACCGCCAGGGCGCTGGCGCCACTCGACGTCGTGGCCGAATATGCCGCTCCGCTTCTCAGGACCGGTGGAGCGCTGGTCGCTTGGCGCGGAAAACGTGAGCCGGCTGTGGAGGCTGAAGGCGCCAGAGCGGCCGAGCTGCTTGGGCTCGACGTCCGTGAGCCGATTCGCGTCAGCCCGTACCACCGGGCGGAGAACCGCTATCTGCATGTGATGGTCAAGGTCAGGGAGACGCCGGCGCGCTTCCCCAGGCGCGATGGCGTGGCGCGCAAGCGGCCACTCGGGCGAGGGTGACGGTGTCACCGCATCGCGTATTCCCGGCGCCACCAACCCGCAAAGTGCGGGCTGGGGGCGGCCAGTCCTCCGGCGTCGTCGCTAGCTTCCACTCCTAGCCGATGGGGAGCATCTACGCAATCGCAAACCAGAAGGGTGGCGTCGGGAAGACGACCACCGCCGTCAATCTGGCGGCGTGCATCGCCGAGGCTGGCTACGACGCTCTGCTGGTCGATGTCGACCCACAGTGCAACGCCACGGTCGGCATCGGCTTGGCGAAGGACAACAGTCCCAGCGTTTATGACCTGTTGAGCGGCGACGCGACGCTCGACCAGATTGTGGTTAGGAGCGCGGTGGATCGCCTCTGGGTGGCGCCGGCAAGCCCCGACCTGGCGGGGGCCAACGTCGAGCTGCCACGCATCGCGGGGTCGGAGACGCGCCTCAAGGAGGCGCTGGCTGGCGTCCGCAGCCGCTACGCCTTTACATTGCTCGACTGTCCGCCGTCGCTGGGACCGTTGACTGTCAACGCTCTGGTCGCGGCCGACAAGGTGCTGGTGCCGGTCCAGGCCGAGTACTTCGCCCTGGAAGGACTGGCCGGACTACTGGACACGCTCAGCCTCGTTCAGCGTGAGCTGAATCCGCGCCTCACCATCGCCGGCATGGTGCTGACGATGTTTGACGCCAGGACGCGCTTGGCTCAGGATGTGCAGACGGAGATCCGTGCCCACTTCCCTGATCTTGTGTTCGAGACCGTAATCCCTCGCAACGTGCGGATAAGTGAGGCGCCGAGCTTTGGGCGGGCCGTAATCCATCACGATCCGCACTCCGCCGGCGCCGGCGCCTACTTTGAACTCGCGAAGGAGGTGGCCGCCCGTGGCTGAGAAGAACAAAGGCATGGGCCGTGGCTTGGCGGCGATCCTGGCAGTCGCTCCCCGTGACGAGCAGGAGGAGCTGCGCCAGCTTCCGGTTGAGCTGATCACCGCGAACCCGCATCAGCCCCGCCGCCATTTTGATCCGGACTCGCTCGTGGTCCTGGCCGACTCCATCCGCGTACGCGGCATGATCCAGCCGGTGCTGGTGAGGCCGATCGCCGGCGGCACCTATGAGCTCGTGGCCGGCGAGCGCCGCTGGCGGGCTGCTCAGATCGCGGAGCTCGAGACGATCCCTGCCGTCGTCAGGCCACATGACAACGCGGCGTCACTTGAGCTTGCGGTGATTGAGAACATGGCTCGAGAGGATCTGAACCCGGTCGAGGAGGCCCGGGCTTGCGCCGCCCTGGTGGACGAGCTCGGGCTCACGCGTGAGCAGGTTGGTCTCAGGGTCGGTCGCAGCCGCGTAGCGGTGTCCAACCTGGTCCGCCTGCTCGACCTGCCGGATGAAGCGCTCTCGCTGCTTGAAGACGGCCGTCTTTCCGAGGGCCATGGCCGGGCGCTGCTGCTGGCCTCTGATAATGCCGCTCGCAGGAGTCTCGCCCGCCAAGCCGCGAACGCTGGGTGGTCTGTGCGGGAGCTCGAGTCGCGCGCACGCGCAGCAGACGCGTCGCCCAGGCCTGACGGTGGCGGACCCGGGGTCGATATCGCCGCTCACCCCGACCATTTGGCCGCGATCGATCAGATCGCGGACGCCCTGGGTGAGGCCTTCCGCGCGGACGTCAAGGTCAGGGGGACATCCCGCGGTTTTACGGCTCAGATCAGCTTCACCTCGGTTGAAGAGGCACTCGAGTTCGCCGGCCGCCTGCGGGACCACCAGCCAGCTGATGGCTCGCTAAGATGATCGCTCCTTCGGGCGATTAGCTCAGTCGGTTAGAGCGCTTCTCTGATAAGGAAGAGGTCCCAGGTTCGAATCCTGGATCGCCCATTATGTGATGAGTCGAGACATGTGTCTCAGATGAGTCGCGACATGGGTCTCACTTGGTAGAGCCAGGCCAGCGGCCTGGCTCTTTGTTTTGGTTGCGCCAGTAGGCCTTGTCGGGTTCGATCAGGTGG
>Ga0181537_10000434_pt1 | contig 39334 bp, 37 predicted proteins | sample PEATcosm2014_Bin_39_FD_119765 | JGI IMG/M metagenome (GOLD analysis project Ga0181537, IMG submission 119765) | Peatland microbial communities from MTU Mesocosm Facility, Houghton, MI, USA - PEATcosm2014_Bin23_10_metaG | ecosystem: Environmental > Terrestrial > Soil > Wetlands > Peat | place... | reverse complement strand
GGGTTAGTCAAAATCCCCACCCTGTCGCAAAAAACGCGACAAGGGTGGGGCACCCGCACCTAGGCGTGGCCGCGAATTTTCGCCCACCACCAGCGGACGCCGACGAAGAGGAATCGCCAGTCGCTGAGAAATTCGGGGGGCTTGCCTTCGAAGGCGTGGCCGATGAACTGGAGAATCCATCCGATGACGAAGAGCGCGAGGGCGTAGAGCCAGAGGCGATGGAAGAAGAAGCCGGCGATGGCAACGGCCAGTGAGAGCAGGATCGTGGGGATGCCGAGGGTGTGGCAGAGGCGGTTGATGGGATTCTGATGGCTGGTCGCGTATTGCGCGATCCACTGCTCGTTGGTCCGGTTGCCTAACATGAGTGAACGGGGTCTCACCGAAATCTTTAGTCTCTAGTGGTTCGGGTCTTGCTTGGTCTTGTCTTGCTTAGTCTTGTCTTGCTTGGTTTTGTCGGTGCTGTCCTTCTTCTTAAAGAAATGGAAAAAGCCCTGTTTCTGAGTGTCGGCCGGCTTCGGCGTGCCGGTAGTTTTCTGGGCGCCTGGCGTAGTGGCGGTGTTGTCTTTTTTCGGCAGATGAAAAAAGCCGTGTTTCGGCGCATCTGCCGCCTTCGGAGCCGCTGCCTGCTTCTGTGCACCGGCAGCGCCGACTTGTCCTGTTCCTTTTGGTACGACGATGGAAACCGTTGCATTGACCGCAGGAGGGTTTGGCTGAGATGCAGGGACGGCCACTGCGGGAACGGTTGGCGCGAGCGCGGGCGCCGGCGGGGCGACCTGTATCTGATCAATGAGTTGAGTAACTCCGCGCACCGCGAGAGCTTTTTGCACGGCCTGGGCATGTTCCGTTTCGTCGTCCACGACTCCTGAAATCGTTACTCGCCTGCCCGAACTATGCACAGTCAAGCCCGCCCGGCGTAAGCCGGAATCCTGGCGAATGTTTTCTTCGATGTTGATGACAATTTCGGGATCTGTGCGGAAAAACCCGACGTAGAATGCGAGGCCCGACGCGATCAGGGCGAGCATTAGAGCGACGGCGGCCCACAGACGATCGCCTTTCGGCTTCAGCACCAAGTCCTTGGCGCGAGCGGCCGCAGTTGGGCCAACGCCGGAGCCGAGTGAGCCGTCTTCCCGGGGGAAGGGCAGGACCGCGCCGATGGTTTGCTCCTTGGTCTCTTTGAGTCCTGGTGCCCCTGGGGATGGCTTCGGGTCATGCTCCCAAGCTTGATAGCGAAGATGCAGCGCGAGGGCCCAGCCAAGATTTTGGCAGAGCAGCGCGAGGATGGGCAGGAAGAGCAAGCGCCCATGATTGGGGAACTCGTACTTCAGCTTCACTTCATAGATCACCAGCAGCAGGAGCAAGACAATCGCCGGAGGCAGAGCCAAGGCGAGAAAGGCGCGGAAGGTAAGGCCGTGGCGGGGAGAATGTTTGTCAATGGCGACGCCGCCAAAAAGTCCGGAGAGGCACCAGAGCAGGGCCACGAGAAATATCGCCGCAATCGCCCAAGGCCGCGAGTGGAGAGTTCCGGGTGCGAGCCAAACCGTCCACAGGAGAGTGGCCGCAAGGACGAGGTACAGGGCTCCGGCAGCGGTGGCCGCGCCGCCATAAAGGGCTGCCCGGGGCGGCTGCTTGCTCGCTCCGCTCACCCACGAATGCGAGACCAGAGCGGCGATGACGCCCACGCAGACGAAGACGCCGATGGCTAATACCAATCCACCGGTTGGCGATGTTAGATATGCGACCCGATCGGCAACGCTTGCGGTGAAAGAGGGTTCAAAAAGCCAGTTGCTGACCGACTTAAGGTCGGCCAGGCCCTCTTTGAGTTCGTCCCCGACGGAAGCTGCCAGGGACTCGTGGAACAGGGAGATCACGACAGTGGCCAGGGCGATGATGAGAAGGGAGAAGAATTTCCGGCCGCCGGACAATTCAGGGCGCTTCCCTTCAAACCGGTCCTGCAGCAATTCCATGCTGGGGTCGAAGAGCACGTAGGCCGCCAGGCCCGCGATGCTCACCCTGAGCAGGAAGAACTCGAACGCGGTGAGGTCGCGGAGTCCGCTGAATAATCCCATGCCGGTCAGGAAGCCGACCGACGCTCCCAGGGCGGTAACGAGGAGCAATCGCAAACGCTCGGAGTTCGAAAGCGCCCGCGGGCTTTCGAGCGAAATGGCAGCATCCGGCGCTTCGCCCTGAGGCAGGGCGGCCATTGGATTCGGATTCGCGTTTGCTGCCATAGATTCCTCAGGACTTTACGCCAGAACGACTCTACGCCAAGATGGCATTACGACCGGCCAAATCGTACACCAAAATGAGCGGTTGGGGTGCGAAAAAACAGGTCAGGAGAACAATAAAGCGCCATCCAGTCATCGAGCACAGGACTCGGGATTCGACGGCGTTGGGGGATTCGGGACCTGATGGTTGAGGCGTCTGCTGGCCGCGTGGTAGCATCCTACCGTTTTGGCAGGCGGGGGTAATGGAGTGAGCGGGGTGGCCACGTCCCGTACTAATTATCGTTAGTTCTTCAGTGGCTGTATTTCTTGGTGGCCGTTCCTTGCCGCGCCTGCCGAAGGGAGCCCAACTTGAAAGTCTATTCGGGAGCAAACATCAGGAATGTCGCGATGGTGGGGCACGGGCACGCGGGGAAAACCACGCTGGTATCGGCGATGCTGTATACGGCGGGCGCGACGCAGCGGCTCGGGCGAGTGGACGAGGGCACGGCTACGACCGATCACGATGAAGAAGAGATCGCGCGCAAGATGTCGGTCTCGGTTGGCGCGGCGGTGGTGGAGTGGGGCAGCAACGGTGGAACGACGAAGATCAATATCCTCGACACGCCGGGATTCAGCATGTTCGTGCACGAGGCCAAAATGGTATTGCCCGTGGTGGACGCGGCGATCGTGGTCGTGGACGGCGTGGCCGGCGTAGAGGTGGTGACCCAGCGCGTGTGGAACTACTGCGAAGAATACAAGACGCCGCGGCTGATCGTGGTCAACCGCATGGATCGCGACCGGGCGAATGCGGAGCGCGTGCTGGAGTCGCTGACCAACGCGTTTGGCCGGGACGTGATTCCGATTGAGTTGCCGATTGGTGCGGAGAAAAATTTGACGGGCGTGGTCGACCTGGTTCGCATGAAGGCATACACCTACGAACTGGGAGGGAACGGCAAGGGGAAAGAAACGGACATTCCGGACAACATGCGGGCGCAGGTGCAGGAAGCACACGAGATGCTGGTGGAACTGGTGGCCGAGGGCGACGACAAGTTGATGGAGAAGTTTTTTGAGGCGGGAACTCTGGGCGAAGAGGATCTGATTCCGGCTCTACATAACGCGATTCGCGAAGACAAGATCTTTCCGGTGATTTTCAGTTCGGGGCTGGGGAATATCGGGGCCGACCGGGTGATGGATTTTATTGTGGACTACACGCCAGCGCCCTCGGAGCACGAGTGGGTGCAGGGTGAAGCGGGCGGAAATGGCGACGCGCCGAAGCGGCACGAGTCGGACGAAGAGCCGGTGTCGCTGTATGTGTTCCGGACGGTTTCGGATGCGTTTGCGGGGCGCATTTCGTATTTCAAAGTTTTTTCGGGCGTGCTGAAGAACGATGCCGTGCTGCAGAACTTCGGCCGCGGCGGGCAGGAGAAGTTCGCGCATATCCAGGCGATGCAGGGGAAGACGGGGATTCCGGTGCCCGAGCTGCATGCGGGCGACATTGGCGCGGTGGCGAAACTGAAAGACACGCTGACCGGCGATACGCTGGGCGACAAGGCAGCGCCGATTCAGTATCCGCGGGTGAAGCTGCCGGAGCCGGCGATCACGTTTGCGATTGAACCCAAGAGCCGCGCGGATGAAGACAAGCTGGGGCCGGGCATTCACAAGCTGATGGAAGAAGATGGGATGCTGCGGTTCTTCCGCGATCCGCAGACGAAAGAATTTTTGATTGCGGGTACGGGGCAGCAGCACATCGAGGTAATTGTCTCGAAGCTGAAGAAGCGGTATCACACGGAAGTGGTTTTGAAAGCGCCGAAGGTGCCGTATCGCGAAACGATTCGCGGCAAGGCCGACGTGCAGGGTCGGCACAAGAAGCAGACGGGCGGGCATGGGCAGTACGGCGATTGCAAGATTCGCATGGAACCGCTGCCGCGGGGCGGCGAGTTCGAGTTTGTGAACGACATTTTCGGCGGCGCGATTCCGAAGAACTATATTCCGCCGGTGGAAAAGGGAATTCGCGACGCGGCCGCGCGCGGATACCTGGCAGGGTTTCCGGTCGTGGATTTTCGCGTGGTGCTCTATGACGGTTCGTATCACGATGTAGATTCGAACGACTTGTCGTTCCAGATGGCGGGTCGCATTGCTTTCAAGAAGGCGATGGAAGTGGCGAAGCCGACGCTGCTGGAGCCGGTGATGGCGGTCGAGATTACGGTGCCCGACGACTTTGCGGGATCGATCATGGGCGACTTGAACAGCCGACGAGGCCGCATCCAGGGGATGGACAACAAGGGCGGCAACACGGTGGTGAAGGCCGAAGTGCCGATGGCGGAGATGTTGACGTATGGCGTGGAGCTGACGTCGATGACGCAGGGGCGCGGTTCATTCAACATGGAGATGCATCACTACGACGTGGTGCCGGGGCAGTTGCAGGAGAAGATTATTGAGAAGGCGCGGGCGGAGCGGGGTGAAGTGAAGGAAGAGGAAGAGTAGGAGCAGTGATGAAGTGTGATGCGGGAATCTCGATGTGGCATGCGCTTTCTGTCCTAATCTGTTGTGCGATGTGGATGAGCTTCACCGCAACGGGGCAGGCTCAGGATTCGAACAACGCTGGTGGTCCTCCCATTTTGCTGCCACCTGATGAAGCAAAGCAGAATCTCGTCACTTTTATTCAGCCAGACTATCCCCCACTCGCAAAGGCGGCGCGGATACAGGGCATCGTACATGCGTCGATCGTGATTGATGAATCCGGAAATGTCAAAATCCTGAAGCTGATCAGCGGGCATCCCATGTTGGCGTCTGCAGCCCTGGAAGCCATCCGGAAGTGGAAATACAAGCCCTTCCAAGTGGACGGCAAAACAACTTCTGTTCAGACCGAAGTGCAGGTCTCGATTCCTGAGAAGGTGAGTCAGTCGGACATCGACCTGGAAAGGAAGTTTCAAGACGCCTATTGGGCAAATGAGAGAGCAGGGCGTGAGGCTCTTGATAAAGGTGATTTCGCAACGGCAGAGGCCAAACTGCAAGTTGCACGATCGGCGGCGGAAGAGCGGGGCGACTTCAAATGGATGGAGCTCGCCGATGTCGTCTCCACGCTGGCAGTAGTCAAGGAAGGCCAGAAGGACTATCCCGACGCGGAGAGTCTGCTGAAAGAATCGCTTGCGATTCACCAGAAGCACCAGCGCCCTGACGAGGCCGAGGTCGCAGGCGTAGAGTTCAATCTTGCGGCGCTGTATGTCCAACTGCAGCGGCTGAGTGAGGCTGAGCCGCTGTTGTTGGAGGCTGCGAGGGTATGGGAACTCCGTATCGCTGACAATCCTATGCCTGAGCCCAGAGCCAGCTACGAGTGGCATCTGGCGATGAGCTACTTTGCGGCGGCTCGAATTGCGGCTGTGACTGGCCACTCCGACAACGCGCAATCGCGCTGCCGGAAGGCGATTCATGTTGCCGAGCAAAAGCCGAACGACGAATATATGAAACAGGTACTGTTGGGTTGTGAATCGATCCTTCGCAGTAATGGATCTGGCGAAAGTTGGGGCTACGCCGACTGATGCGTGATTTGACTGATAGGGATCCTTCGACTGCGCATGAACGCCTTTCAGGCGCTCATGCTGCGCTCTGGATGACATTGGGAAAGGAAGATTTAAGATGAAGGCCATTCTGGTTTTTGTCGGTGCTGCTTTTCTTCTTGCGATGTTGATGGTTGCCCACGCCGCGGCCCAGACGCAAACCTTTTCTACGTCGGCGGGTCCGGTGAAGATTACGCCGCTCAACCACGCCAGCACTTTGATTGAGGCGGGTGGGAAGACGGTTTATCTAGATCCGGCCAAGCCGGCGGGGCTGGTTGGACTCCCGAAGGCCGACCTGATTCTGATAACCGACATTCACGGCGACCACATGGATCCCGACTCGATTAAAGAAATCAGCAAGGCAGGGACGGAGATTTTCGCGGCGCCGGCCGTGGTTGCGACCGTTACTTCGGCCAAGCCGATTGCTAATGGCGAGACCAAGACGTGGGGCGATTGGACGATTGAGGCCATCGCGGCCTACAACCTCAGACGCGGTCCGAAGCCGGGACAACTGTTTCATGACAAGGGACGCGGGAATGGGTATGTGCTGACGTATGGCGGCAAGAGATTTTATTTCTCCGGCGATACCGAGGGCGTGCCGGAGATGCGGGGGCTGAAAAATATTGATGTCGCGTTCGTGTGCATGAACCTGCCTTACACCATGCCGCCGGAAGAGGCGGCGGACGCGGTGAAGGCGTTTCATCCGAAGATTGTGATTCCGTACCACTACCGCGGGTCGGATCTCGCGGTGTTTCAGAAGGCGTTGGAAGGGACGGGAATTGAGGTGCGGTTGCTGGAGTGGTATCCGAAGTAGTAGCAGCGAGTCGCGAGTACGGAGTTGCGAGTGGGAAGCAGGGCGAAGCGTCCGGCGGGGCCGGTGAAAGTGGAGTTGCTGCCGTTCGCGGATTCGCCTCCGGTGTTGATCGAGGAGTAGGAATCAGCATCTAAGCCTTGAAGATTTCTTCCACCGGTTTGCGGAACATTTTTGCGATCTTGAGCGCGAGGGGCAGGCTGGGATCGTATTTCTCGGTTTCGATGGCGTTGACGGTTTGGCGCGAGACGCCGAGTTTTTCGGCGAGGTCGGCCTGGGTCCAGTTGAGTTGGCCGCGCAGGTCGCGCACGCTGTTTTTCACTGGTACCTCCGCTTGGCGATGCAGGCGCCGACTCCCCAGAGAAAGAGGAGCAAGGGGGTGACCCAGACAATGTCCGCGTGGGGCAAGCCGGCGTTTTGCAGGAATCCCCAGGTGAGGGCGATCAAACAGGTTGCGACAAAGCTGAAGGCCAGGCCGTCAAATTGGATGCGGCGCTGCAGTTCGTCGAGGCCGCGGAAATAGCGGATTGCCGCCCACAAGGCAAACAGCGCCGGAATCATGGGCAGCAAGGCGAAGGGCAGCCTGAGCCCGGGATGCACCTGATGTTTGATGAGCCAGACTGAAATTATCACCACGACGGCATAGGCCAGCATGGCGGGCAGAAATTCTCTAAGGTATCGTCTCTCGTTGGCGTCCACTGGTCCTCCTAGTCAAGTATGCTTGACACCCCTGAATGTAAAGCACGCTTTACATTGTGTCAAGGGTTTTTGCCGGGGATTGCAAAATTAATTGCGGAGAAAAGCAGGTCTCTCGACTGCATTCGGGTGTCGCCTCACTGCGCTCGAGATGACAGGGCTTTCTCCAAGTGCGGGAGTTTTTCGTGGTAACATCCGGCCAGTGGCTACTGCAAAGAACAATCTGAATCTGAATGCGAACCGGGAGCGGCTGGTTTCGGCCGCGCCGGTGGAGGACGATTCGTCGTTCGAACTGAAGCTGCGGCCGCAGCGGCTGGCGGAGTTTATCGGGCAAAAGAAGGTCAAAGAGAATCTGGCGGTCGCGATTGAGGCGGCGCGGTCGCGCGGCGAGGCCATGGACCACGTGCTGCTGTATGGGCCGCCGGGACTGGGCAAGACGACGCTGGCAAACATTATTGCCAACGAGCTGGGCGTGCACTTTCAGCCGACGGCGGCGCCCCTGATGCAGATTAAGGGCGACCTGACGGCGATCATTACTAACATGCAGGATAAGCAGGTGTTGTTCATTGATGAAATTCATCGCCTGCAGCCGGTGCTGGAAGAATTGCTATATTCGGCGCTGGAAGATTACAAGCTGGACATCATTATTGGGCAGGGTCCGTCGGCGCGCACGCACACGCTGGAGGTGAAGCCGTTCACGTTTGTGGGAGCGACCACGCGGGCGGGATTGATTTCCGCACCGCTGCGGTCGAGGTTCGGCATTGTGTTGCGGCTGGAGTTTTATACGCCGGAAGATTTGCAGGTGATTGTGGAGCGGTCGGCGGAAATTCTAGGCGTGGAAGTTGACGACGCGGGCGCGAAGGAAATTGCCGGTCGCTCGCGCGGCACGCCGCGAATCGCGAACCGGCTGCTGCGGCGGGTGCGGGATTATGCCCAGGTCCGCGGCGCGGGCAAGATTGACTTGCCCACGGCGCGGGCAGCGCTGGAGATGCTGGAAGTGGACCAGTATGGGTTCGATGAAGTGGACCGGCGTCTGCTGTTGACGATCATTGAGAAATATCAGGGTGGTCCGGTGGGGGTGAATACGCTGGCGGCTGTGCTGGCGGAAGAGCCGGACGCCATCGAAGAAATTTACGAGCCGTTTCTGATGCAGGCTGGGTTCTTGAACCGCACGCCGCGGGGGCGGGTGGCGACGCAACTGGCGTATGAGTATTTCGGGATCACGCCGACGAGACGGCAGAGTTCGTTGTTCTAGCTAAGTGCCCTGGCGGTGCTCGATGGTGGCAGCCGAGCTTTCGCTCGGCCTGGACAGCCGGGGGCGGCTGTCCCCACACAACCCTTACAGGCCTGAGAATTCCCGTCGGTCACGATCTTTGGAGCGGTAACCCGTTCGGCAAACCTCATAACATTCGTTTTTCGTTTTGTCTGAGTCAGTTCTGGTGTATCTTGCTCGATTCCTTCCTGCGCCGGCGTGCGGGGAGGCGAGCGCATTCTGCGTCTGGAGCGGGATCTGGGTCTTCCATTCACAGTCTCTCGGAGCGTCCTGACGGCGGCGGCGCTTTTAGTGGCGGCGGCGACGGCGTGCGCTGCGCAGAGCGCCGCCCCGTCGCAGGCTCCGGCGCCGCCGGTGCAAATCGGGCCGCCGGCGCTGACCATCCCGCGATTGCAGCGCGCTCCGGCGCTGGAAGACTTCCTCGGCATGCAGCCGGAGGGAGAGATCGCACGCGAGATGGCGAAGGTGACGGGCTTCACCCAGCGCACTCCACACGATGGTGAAAGTGTTTCCGAGCGTACTGACGCTTACCTCGGCTATGACCAGAAGAATCTTTATGTGGTGTTCGTGTGCTTCGACGATCCCAGACAGGTGCGCGCCCGCATGTCAGTGCGGGAAGACATCTACGACGACGATCAGGTCGAGGTGATGCTGGATACGTTTCACGACCGCCGGCGCGCCTACGCGTTTCAAACTACGCCGCTGGGGGTGCAGTGGGATGCCATTTGGACAGAGGCTTCGCGCGACGAGGTAAGTGGAAACTGGGACACTTCGTTCGACACCGTCTGGAACTCGCGTGGCAAGGTGACCGATCGCGGTTTTGTGGTGTGGATGGCGATTCCGTTCAAGAGCCTGCGTTTTCCGCCGACCAAGCAGCAGGAGTGGGGAATCATTCTGTATCGCGGGATCAATCGCAAGAATGAAAACGCATTCTGGCCGCATATTTCGCAAAGAATTCAGGGCCGGCTGGGTCAGGCCGCAACGCTGTACGGCCTGGAGGGGATTTCGCCCGGTCACAGCATCGAGCTGATTCCTTACGGGTTGATGCGCGGGTTTCGGGCGCTGGACACGCGCGATCCGACGAATCCTTATTTCCAGCATGCCGACGTGCAGGGCCAGCCGGGGATGGATGCGAAGTTCGTCATCCACGACCACTTCGTGGTGGATATGACGGCCAATCCGGATTTCAGCCAGGTGGAGTCGGAGGATCCGCAGATCACGGTGAACCAGCGCTATGCGGTGTATTTTCCGGAGAAGCGTCCGTTCTTTCTGGAGAGTGAAGACTTCTTTCGCACGCCGATGGATTTGATGTTCACGCGCAGCATCGGCGACCCCTCGGCGGGAATTCGGCTCACGGGGAAAGACGGGCCCTACTCGGTCGGTCTGATGGCGACCGACGACCGCAGCCCTGGCCTCGCTGTCCCCGACTACAGCCCATTCTCGGGCATGCGCGCTTACTTCACGATCGCGCGGGTGAGCCGCGACGTCTTCGGCCAATCGAGCGTGGGCGCGATTTATACCGACTGGGAGTGCCCGACGACGGGTGAGTACAACCGCGTCGGCGGCGTCGACACTCGGCTGAAACTCAACCCTAACTGGACATTCGAAGGCCAGGCGGTTGACAGCTCGAGCAACCTGAACTTGAACTGCGAAGCCAACCTTTATCCCTTCAGCTCGGGAAATAGCGGCGACGGAAACCACTATGCGGGTCCGGCGGAAAAACTGTCGTTGCAGCGCGAGGGGCTGCATTTTGGCTACGAGGGAACTTACAACGACATCACTCCTGGATTCGTAACGATTCCGGGATTTATCAATCGCGTCGACATCCGCGAGACCAAGCAGGAAGCTCGTTACCGCTTTCGTCCTAAGAAAGGCTGGGTCTTGAGTTGGGGGCCGTCGTTCGACCTGCGCTACGACCTTGACCATACCGGTTTGCGGCTCGACACCGACTACACGCCTTATCTGTCGATTCAGGGCCGGGGGCAGACGTTTATCTACCTGACGCCGTACGAGGAAACGCGGGAGCGGCTGCGCCCGCAGGATTTTTGTTTTCTGGATTACGTGTCGTTTTGCTCCGCGCCGAACCTCGGCAATCGTGACTATCACGAGCACACCAGCGGCGCCAACTTCCGGACTGGCTACTTCAAGAAAGCGACCTTGTCAGCCTTTTATTTCTGGGGCGACGGCGTGAATTTTGAAGCTGTGCCCGACGTGCCGCCGACGGCTCCCACGCCTTACAACTTACCTTTTGGGGCGCGGCTAGACACGGCGGCGGCCAGCGTTATTTTTCGCCCCATCAAGCCGCTGAAAATTGAGAACACTTACTTATTCGAACGCCTGCGGGCGACGAACAGCGCCTATCTGTTCGAGCGGACGCAATTTCCTGGAGCGGGGCGCGGAATCTTTAACGATCACATTCTGCGCAGCAAGTGGAACTGGCAGTTCACGCCCCAACTCTCGATGCGGGTGATTCTGCAATACAACGGGCTGCTGGCCGGGACGCCGGGGATCGGCTCGCCCTACACCTACCTGCCGACCGCAAAGGAGTTCAACGCCGACTTCCTCGTCACTTATCTGGTGCATCCGGGGACGGCGATTTACGTGGGCTATAACAGCGATCTGCAGAATTTGAACGTGGAGCCGGAGACGCCGACCATGCCGGGTGGAGTGTTCCAGACGCCGCGGGGATACATCAACGATAGCCGGCAATTTTTCGTGAAGGTGAGCTATTTGTTTCGGTTCTGAAGAGAGCTGTCAGCCGTCAGCTCTTAGCTATCAGCTCTGAAAATAGATGATTCCATTGGTTTTGCTGAGAGCTGACAGCTGACGGCTGAGAGCTCTTCAGGATTGCCGAATCCTGCGGATATCCGGTAGAATCTAATGATCTGAATCGAGGTTGGGAGAGCTATGAAAGCAGCCATTCATCCGGCATACAACGAAGTGCGCGTGCATTGCGCGTGCGGCAACGCATTTGTGACGCGGTCGACTCATAAGGGCGACATCAGTGTTGAAATCTGCTCGGCCTGCCATCCGTTCTTTACCGGCAAGCAGAAGCTGATGGACACCGCTGGGCGCGTGGAGCGTTTCCGCCGCAAGTACGCGAAGAAAGAGACTCCTGCGGTTCCGGCGAAAGCCTAACTCTTTCGCCACGGATCTTCGCGGATTACACGGATAAACCTTTAAGAAACTTGGCCCTCGCTTTGGCGAGGGCTTTGTTTTGTGCGAGCGGTTTTGTGAGGCAGGTAGAATAAGACGGTGAAGAAGTTTTGGGACAATTCGGCGGGGGCCGGCGCTGCGGCGGCAGACGCGGGCAGGAGTGCCCGCGCCACAACTTCTGCCGTGCGGGTTGTGCCTGCTTCGCTGACGATTGGCAGCGTCGCCATTGCTCCGGCGACCGTGCTGGCGCCGATGGCGGGAGTTACAGACACCGTGTTTCGGCGGTTCATTCGCAATCTGGGCGGATGCGGGCTCATCATGACCGAGTTCACGTCGGCGGATGGCGTGCTTCGCAAGAAAGACCAGAAGGCCAAGCGCTATCTGCATTTTTACGAAGACGAGCACCCGATTTCGGCGCAGCTTTTTGGCAGCGATCCGCAGGTGATGGCCGAGGCCGCGCGCATGGTCGAGGGGCTGGGCTTCGATCTGGTGGACTTGAATCTGGGATGCCCCGCCAAGAAGGTGGTCAAGTGCAACGGCGGCTCCGGGCTGCTGCGCGATCTGCCGGCGATTGGGAGGATTTTCGAGGCGGTGCGCGCCGCGGTGAAGATTCCTTTCACGGTGAAGTTCCGGGCGGGTTGGAGCGACGAGGAAATCGTGTGCGTGGAGCTGGCGCGCATGGCGGAATCCTGCGGTCTGGCGGCCGTGGCGCTGCATGCCCGCACGCGCGAGATGGGCTACAGTGGGCAGGCGCGGTGGGAGTGGATTGCCGCGGTGAAAGATGCGGTGAAGATTCCGGTGATCGGCAACGGAGACATTCGCTCGCCGGAAGATGCCTGCGCCATGGTGACGCAGACGGGATGCGACGCGGTGATGATCGGGCGCACGGCGCCGTCGAATCCGTGGATCTTCCGGCAGATCGAGCAGTATTGCCGCATGGCTGATGTGGGGCCGGGTCTTCGATCCGGTCCCACACTTTACGATCAGCCCAGCGAAGCTGACCGCTACCAGATGATCCGCACGTATTTCGGGATGCTGATCGAAGAAGAGCTGCCGGATGCTGTCGGAAAGATGAAGCAGTTTGCATCGTGGTTCACGCACGGCGTCCCGGGCGGAGCGGGACTGCGCAAGGCGATTTACGAAGCGAAGAGCGCGCCGGAAATCCTTAGCCGCGTCGAAGATTTCTTTGAAGCCAGATTATGTGCCGCGGGCGCGCTTGCCGGCGAAATCTAAACCGCACCCGTAGCTCGCAGCACAAGCCCTGCGAACTCCCCGGCGTCCTGTGTAGCAAAACCTCTTCGTCCAGCAAAATAAAAACTCCACGGCTAGTTTCGCCGTGGAGCAATCCCACATCGCCATCCGAACGTCAGATTACGGTTACTGCGACCCGTACTCCCGGATGTTTTAGGTTAAACAGAAAGTATCCGCCATCGACGAAGTCGATGTAGCAGTTGTCGTTGTAGGACCATCCTGCCGGCCATGCGTCGACAATTTCGAAGTTGTAACCGCCGTAGGCAAAATGGGGCCTGCCTCCGACTACGGTTACATGGTGTATGGCGAAATGATGATCGTGGCCGAAATGCGCGCGGAAATGTTCGTCATCAATGCGCCGTCGTTCTTCTACGTGCTGATCGTGGTGCTCTTCCTGCCGCACCTCATCATGATGCTCGTGCTCGTCCTGGGCATAAACGGTCATCGCACCACCCAGAAGAAAAGCGCTGCAGACTACGCCGACTGCCAGAAGTCGCTTCATAGTGAACCTCGCTCGATTAATTTTGGAATGGGAGCCCTACCTAGCGCCCCACAGTCACCCGAGTGACCTAATCCAGATGACCGGCGATGGTTCAAAGGTTGCCGTAAATAACTTTATTCAGAATGAATATGGTTAGCGGTAAAGATTTGTCATTTGCGGGCACCATGTGCGGGGGGTCTAAGGCTTGTCTTTTGGCCCGCTCTCTGCCGCAACTTTCTTGACGTCCACCGGCCCGCCATCCTCGCCCGCGGTCCAGGTTCCGACCAGCTTGTCGTCGGCGACGTGCGCGGAAATCGAGCCAGGGCCGCCGGCATCAAATTCGATCGTGACCGATTCTCCCTGATGAGATCCGCTGGTGATCGGAAAATCTCCGTGCGGAGAATGGATGACGCCGGAGAGCGCGCCATCTTTTTCGGTCAGGTCGAAGCTCACAGGGATGACCTCTTCCGCTTTGTTCTTGGCGGAGCCTTCGTAGTGGCCCGTCAACGGTGACTTGGCGGGTGCGCTTTTATCCTGCTGCGCTTGGGCTACGCTGCACAACGCAAGCGTAAGGCAGGCGACGATAGGGCCTGCGGCCGCGAATGATCGACGGAGCTTGGAAATGTTCTTGTAGGACATCTTGGGTCACACTCCTTTCGCCACCATCTTACCCGAGTCGTCCTTTTCAACATACGCCCACGGCGTTTTCGGGTCGTGGGTAAAGACGGTCAGCCACTTTTCTGGGATCGACTGGGCGTAGTACTGCTTCTTGCTCTCGATGGTCTGCAGCGGATAGAGATCGAAGCCCATGCCCCAGGTGAGGTCGATGTGGGCCGTCGTGGGGATGAGATCGGAGATGTAGCAGGCGGTGCGTTCCTGACTCCGCACCATCACACCCTGCATGTGCGCGGTGTGGCCGGGGAAGGTCTTCACTGAGATGCCGGGAATAATTTCAATTTCTGCGCCGCTTTTGAGCAGCGTCATCTGGCCGGTCTCGACCAGTGGGTCGTAGTTTTCGGAGATGTAGCTGATCGCATCGCGCTCGCTGGGGCGACGTGCGTATTGCCACTCGCCTTCGGGCGCGTAGTATTTGGCGCGCGGAAAGGTCGCCACGAACTTGCCGTTCTTGTCGCGGATGGTATTCCATCCGCAATGATCGAAGTGCAGGTGCGAGTTGATGACGATGTCTACATCATCGGGCGCGATGCCGCCGGCAGCGAGATTGTCGAGCAACTGCGCCGGTTGGCCATAGAACTTCACCATGCGGTCCGAAAGTTTGTTGCCCATGCCGGTTTCGACCAGAATGATCTGTTTGCCGCTGCGCGGGCCTTCCGTGCGCCCCTCCATACGAATGACGAGCGAGTTGAGTCCGGCGGTGACGTAGTTCCTGTCGTCGGCCTCAACCTTGCGCGACCACATGACTTTCGGCACGACGCCAAAAAAAGCGCCGCCGTCGAGAGGGTAGGTGCCGTCAGAGAAAACGCTGAGTTCGAAGTCGCCGAGGGTGAGGTGATGCATGCAGCTAGTGTGCCACAGGCGAGCTTTTGTTCTATCATTCTCCTTGCCATGCGTCGGCCTCTTGCCGTTACTTTGATCGGATGTCTCTTCCTTTCTGCGGGCGTCTACCTCTGCTCCGTCGGACTAATGATGTTGGTTGCACCCCGCGTGGTTTCCGCGTTGGGGGCCGCGCCATTCGTTTACCGTCTCCAATTTGCTAACCCTTATCTGACGTTGGTTGTCGGCGCCGTTTGGTGCTGCGTCGGGTGGGGCCTGTTTCGACTAAGAGATTGGGCACGCTTTACCGCGACGATTCTCCTTGGAGCCAGTACAGGTTGGGAGATCGTGATGATCTTTCTGGTACATCTGCACTTCAGCCAACTTTTACTCGCCAGCCTTGAGGTCGTGCTGAAGCTTGCGGCGGCGTGTTACCTGCTCTCGTTTAAGGTGATTGGCCTGTTCCACCAGCATCCACGGGGGCTGAAGCCCGCAAGTCCTGCGGGCCCGCTAACGCGGCCCTGAAGGGCCGCTCTTCCACCTCCTTTCTCTATTTCTTTGTCTTCGCTGGTTCCTTCTCGCCGACGCGCGGGCTCACTTCGAACTTCATCTTGCCCCCGGCTTTGTCGGCGTCGACGATGATGTGGTCGCCGTGGAGAACTTCGCCGTCGAGGATCTTCAGGGCGAGCGGATCCTGCACCAGCTTTTGAATCGATCGCTTCAGGGGACGCGCGCCGAAGTTTGGGTCGTAGCCTTGCGTGAAGAGGAGTTCTTTGGCGGCGTCGGTCAGTTCGAGCGAGATTTTGCGCTCGACAAGCAGGCGGCGAACGTCTTCCAGGCGGAGCTCGACGATGCGCACCAACTGCTCTTTGCCGAGCGGGCGGAAAACGATGATATCGTCGACGCGGTTCAGGAACTCAGGTTTGAAATGCGAGTGCAGAGCATTCATCACCTGCTGCGAAGCCTGCTCGAACTCAGCCTCGGAGCGCGCACCCTCAGCCTGCAGGAACTGCGAGCCGATATTCGATGTCATGATGAGGATCGTGTTCTTGAAATCGACGACGCGGCCTTTGCCGTCGGTCAAGCGGCCGTCGTCCATGATCTGCAAAAGAATGTTGAAGACGTCCGGATGCGCCTTTTCGATTTCGTCGAAGAGGACGACCGCGTAGGGACGCCGACGTACTTGCTCAGTCAACTGCCCCCCTTCTTCGTAGCCAACATAGCCCGGAGGCGCGCCGATCAGACGCGCGACGGAATGCTTCTCCATGTACTCGGACATGTCAATGCGCAACAGGGCGTGCTCGTCATCGAATAAAAATTCGGCGAGCGCGCGCGCGAGTTCGGTTTTGCCGACTCCGGTTGGACCCAGAAAAATGAACGAGCCGATGGGACGTTTAGGATCGCTCAAGCCGGCGCGGGAACGGCGAATGGCATTGGCCACGCGCTCTAACGCCGGGTCTTGCCCAATGACGCGCAGGCGCAGGCGGTCTTCCATGGTGACAAGTTTCTTGACTTCGCCTTCGAGCATCTTTGAGACCGGGATTCCGGTCCACTTGGAGACGATGCGCGCAACATCTTCTTCGTCGACTTCTTCCTTGAGCATGCGATTGCCGCCCTGGCCCTCCATTTGCTTGCTGAGCTTGGCGAGTTCTTCTTCCGCTCGAGGGATTAGACCGTATTGAATTTCAGATGCGCGTTGAAGATTTCCGGCGCGGGTCTCGGATTGGTTCTCCGCTTTCAGTTTCTCGATTTGTTCTTTGAGGGCGCGGACGCGGGCGATGAGATCTTTTTCCTTTTTCCAGTTCGCTTTGAGCGTGTTGGAGCGCTCGCGAATTTCGGCGAGTTCTTTTTCAATTACCCCCAAACGATCTCTGGAGTTCGCGTCGTCTTCTTTCTTGAGCGCCTGTTTTTCGATTTCGAGTTGCGTCGCTTTGCGGTCCAGCTGATCGATGTCGGTCGGCAGCGAGTCGATCTGAATGCGCAGCGAAGATGCGGCTTCGTCAATCAAGTCGATGGCTTTATCAGGAAGAAAGCGGTCGCTGATGTAACGGTGCGACAGCGTCGCCGCCGCGACAATGGCCGAGTCTTTGATGCGCACTCCATGATGCACTTCGTATTTTTCTTTGAGGCCACGAAGGATCGAGATGGTGTCTTCAACATTCGGTTCGCCAACAAAGACGATCTGGAAGCGGCGTTCGAGGGCGGTATCTTTCTCAATGTACTTGCGATATTCGTTGAGCGTAGTGGCGCCGACGGCGCGCAGCTCGCCGCGGGCCAGTGCGGGCTTCAGCATATTCGAGGCGTCGATAGCGCCTTCGGCGGCTCCGGCGCCGACGAGCGTATGCAGTTCGTCGATGAAGAGAATGATCTGGCCTTGCGAGTCTTCGATTTCCTTCAAGACGGCTTTGAGGCGGTCCTCAAACTCGCCGCGATATTTTGCTCCGGCCAGCATGGCCCCTAGATCGAGCCCGACAACACGCTTGTTCTTCAGGGCTTCGGGCACGTCGCCGGAAATGATGCGCTGGGCGAGGCCTTCGACGATGGCAGTTTTGCCGACCCCGGGCTCTCCGATGAGCACAGGATTATTTTTCGTGCGGCGGGAGAGCACTTGGATGACCCGGCGGATTTCTTCATCGCGTCCGATGACCGGATCGAGCTTGCCGCGCCGGGCCTGCTCGGTAAGATCGCGGGCATATTTGTCCAGGGCCTGGAACTTGGCTTCGGGATTCTGGTCGGTAACTTTTTGCGATCCGCGGACGACGGCGAGCGCTTTCAAAATCGCATCGTTGGTGGCGCCGTTGTTGGCCAGAATCTGCTGCGCGGCGTCGCGCTTGCCCTGGGTAATGGCCAGCAGCAGGTGCTCGGTGGAGACGTATTCGTCTTTGAAGTTGGAGGCTTCTTTGAAGGCCTGCTCGAGCAGCTTGTTGACTTCGTTCGAGAATGCCGGCTGGGCCGCGTCGCCGGAAACCTTGGGAAGTTTCTCGATTCCCTTATAGACATCGGACAACACGGCTTGCGGACCAATGCCGATTTTCTCGAGCACCGGCGGGACGATGCCTTCCTTGTCTTCGAGAAGAGCGGCGAGCAGGTGGAGCGGCAGCATTTCCGGGTTGCCGTGCTCGGAGGCGAGCTGGCTGGCGCGCTGCACGGCTTCCTGCGCCTTAACGGTGAATTTGTCCCAACGAATGGGCATAGGACTCCAGTGTGAAAATTGAGTAATTGAGTAATTGTGCAATTGAAAACGGCAGAGTTCAATTGCTCAATTACGAAATTTCGAAACTGCAAAAAAGCGGGAGGCTGGCATTTCTGCCGCCTCCCGCCGAAACGCAATCGAGATGCGCTCGATGACCGGGTCCCTTCGACTGCGCTCAGGGCAGGCTGAGACCCGGACCTACACCAGCATAGAACTTACGCAACCTTGCTGGGGCCTTTGGCTTCAATCGACTTCTCGTTTCCATTCACCCCGCCTACGTTGACCTTGATCTGCTTCGGTTTGGCTTCGGCCTTCTTGGGCAGATTGACCTTCAGTACGCCTTTGTCGTAGGTGGCCGAAACGGACTCGGTGTCGACGGTCGTGGGCAGAGTGAAGGTACGGGTGAAGCTGCCGTACTGGCGCTCCACGCGGCGGTAGTTCTCTTCTTTCTCTTCCTTCTCGATCTTGCGCTCGCCGTGCACGGTGAGAGTGTTGTTCTCGACCTGGACGTCGATGTCTTTCTCGTCGATTCCGGGCACTTCGATCTTCAGAGTGACCTTGTGCTCGTCTTCGTAGACGTCAACGGCGGGGGCAAAGCTCGAAGTGGTCAGGGAGTCGTCGCGGTCGCTTCCGTTGTAGGACTCACGGAAGGCGCGGTTAATGCGGTCCTGCAGGGTGGAAAGTTCGCGGAACGGCTCGAAACGGGTAAGTACGGTCATGGCTCAATCCTCCTAAGAATTTGGTGCTTCAGAATTTCGAGACCGGCTCTGGGAATTCGCTCAGGGCTGCGGTCACTTCATTAGACGCTTAGTTAGCGCAAAAGAAGCATAAAACTTGAGCGTGTTATTGTCAACTACAATATTATGTTTATTTTCATTAGCTTACAGTGGCTACAACGCACTTCAGATACGAGGTTTCTGGGACATTGAGGAGGATTGGGTGGTCTCTCGACTGGCTGCGCACCTCGATCAGGCGCAGGGTCCGGTGAGCGTCGAGGGCGGCTGAGGCGAGCATTTCAAGGAAATCGGACTGGCTGACGTGGTAAGAGCAGGAGCAGGTCACCAGGATTCCGCCGGGGCGAAGCATCTTCAGGGCGCGAAGATTGAGTTCCTTGTAGCCGCGAAGCGCGGCATCGAGATCGCGTTTGGACTTGGCGAAGGCGGGTGGGTCGAGGACGATGGTGTCATAGCGCTGATCGGAGGACGAATAGTCTTTCAGCAGGTCGAAGGCATTGGCCTCGATCCATTCAATCTCGTTTGAACCCAGAAGCGAGTGGTTCAGGGCGGCGTTCTGCTCGGCGACCTCCAGGGCGGGGAGGGAGCTGTCGACGCCGGTGACCTGCGAGCAGCGCGGGGCAAGGTGAAGGGCGAAGCCGCCTTGATAGCAGAAGACGTCGAGGGCTTCGCCGCGGGCATACTGGGCGGCGGCGGCATAGTTTTCGCGCTGGTCGAGGAAGGCTCCGGTTTTTTGGCCTTCGAACGCTTCGTAGCGGAACTGAATGCCGTTCATGGTGAAGGTTGTGGAAGTCTTCTCCCCCTGCAGCGGGCCGGAAGCGCGAGATGGAAGACTTTCAAGCTCGCGGACGCGCGGGTCTACTCGCTCGATGATCGACGCCGGATGCAGGCGCGCGGTCAGTATGGAGAGGATGGTCTGGCGGACAGGGTCGGCGTCCATGGCCTGGGTGAGGACTTGAAGCGAAAGAATGTCGTTGTAACGATCGACGATGAGGCCGGGGAGAAAGTCAGCCTCGCTGAAGATAAGGCGGTAGGCGTCCGTGTCCCGGACGACGAGTTCACGATATTGGACGGCGCTCGCGATGCGCTCGCGGAGTAAAGCCAAAAAGTCCGCGACAGGCTCATTCGAGATCGCATCTCGCGAAAACATGCGAATCGCGATTTGCGATGAACTGGAGTAGAGAGCGGCACCGAGCGGCTTGCCACGGTGGTCGCAGACGCGGACGAGGGAGCCGGGGAGGATGCGGTCGGCGGAGAGGATGTCGGAGCGGTAGACCCAGACGTGGCCGGCCTTGAGGCGAGATGCGCCGCGTGGGGATATTTTGACGGCGGGAACTGCGGCAGGGGCAGATTGGGACATCCACGAATCTTAACTGGAAGTATGCGCTCTGGCGAAGGTGCCGACGAATCGGATATCCTGTCCCCTCTTGCGCCCGCGACGGGAGGTAATCATGTCCTGCCCTTGCCGCCTGACGAAGACTTTGGTGATAGCGATTCTCGCGCTGCACATTTCTGCCCGGGCAACAGCACAAACGCCGCCCGCCTCAGCCGAGGATCCCGCACGAAAGGAAGCCTTCCAGCTCTATGACGCGGGAAAATATGTGGACGCGCTGCCGCTGCTGGAAAAAATTGTTGCCGATCACCCCTCCGACCTCGTTGCCAAGGAGCGCTGGGCCTTTTCGATGGTTGGATATGCGGCGACGCTTCCCGATCCGGAAGTGCGCAAGAAGATGCGGGCGCGGGCGAGGACTCTTGCCGTCGAATTGAAGGAAGCGGGCGACAACAGCAATCTGCTTCTCATGATGTTAGAACTTCCGGAAGATGGCTCGGAGCCGTCGTTTTCAAGTCGCCAGGATGTTGACGATGCCATGAAGGCTGCGGAAGCCGACTTTGGACGAGGCGATCTCGACAAGGCCCGCGAAGGTTATCTGCATGCGCTGCTTCTTGATCCCGGGAACTACGAGGCCGCGTTATTCACCGGAGACGTCTATTTCAAGCAACACGCGTATCCTCAGGCCGGGGAGTGGTTTGCACGCGCCATCCAGATCGATCCGAACCGTGAGACGGCCTACCGGTATTGGGGCGATGCGCTGACGGCCTCTTCCAAGAATGACGAAGCGCGAGGGAAGTTTATTGAAGCGGTGGTCGCGGAGCCGTATAGCAACAAGGCCTGGGTGGGGATTCGGCAATGGGTCGGCCGCAACAAGGTGAAGCTCAACGTTCTGGTACTGAAAGACAAATCGGCCACACAAACCGATGGCAAAAACGCCACAATCACCTTGGACCCGAATATGTTGAGTGGAGACAGCACGGGCACAGCTGCCTGGATGATTTACAGCGCGACCCGCCTCACGTGGCAGCGTGAGAAATTCAAGAAAGAGTTCCCCAACGAAACTGCGTATCGCCGCTCATTGAAGGAAGAAGCGGAAGCTCTGGATGCCATGGTGACCGTGATCGCCGAGGATGCAAAATCCCCGGAGAAAGCGAAGACCATGGATCCATCGCTGCTGGCATTGATTCAGCTCGATCACGCGGGGCTGCTGGAACCGTTTGTCCTCTTCAATCGCGCTGACGCCGGAATCTCGAAGGACTATGCGGCCTACCGGACTGCACACCGAGACGTACTCCGGCGATACCTGGACGAGTATGTTGTTCCGAAGACTCCCTAGAGCTGCGCTCTAGTGACAGCCGGGGGCGGCTGTCCCCACATAAAACAACCTAGCTGGCGGCTTGTTCGGGAGGGGCTGCTGGCGACTCGTGTTTGACGTGGGAGCCCGCAGCGGCTTCGTGGCGGGCGTGGTCGAGATCGAAGCGCAGCGAGTCGAGGGCGACCATGGGGAGTTCGGTGCCGAAGGCGTCGAGCTCGGCTTCGGTCCAGCTGCCGTTCAGACGCATGGCGCCCGAGATGTCTTCAGGGAAAGCCTGGCGGTAGTCGCCTTCGCGGATGAGGATGTCGCCGATGAGGCGTCCGGTGTGAACGTCGTAGACGCGGCGGCTGGACTGGCCGCGTGCGGTGGTCAGGCAGAGGAAGACTTCGCCAAGGTCGGCGAACTCGGCGCGGTAGTACCAGGCCTGGGGCGCGTCGATTTTCGGATGATGGCGTTTAACGCGCGTGGTCGAGGGCTTCAGGTCGAGCATTTCCTCGGCAGGATTGAAATAAAGAATGCGCTGGCAGGAGTCGCAAATAATAGTCTGCAGGCCGGTGCGAACTTCGTTATAAGTCTGCGGCCGAAGCATAACGCGGCAAGCCATACATTTCTGATCGCGAACTTCCGAAAGTCCGCTGCCGCGAAACTTGGACACGCGCTCGTAGTGGCGAAGCAGGTCTTCATTGACGCTGGTGCGAATCTGATCGCGTTTGGCGCGCCACTCGGCAAGCAGCTTTTCGTCCTCGGCGGTGCGCTGGCGGGCTTCTTCTTTCTCTTTTTCGATCTCGGCGGTTTCGGCTTTCAGCTCGGCCTGCGCGGCTTTGACTTCCTTGTCGCGCGCATCGGCGTTGACCATCATCTCGAGAATTTTGTCTTCGTTGGCGGCGATTTCCTTTTCGGAGAACTGGATCTCGTGCAGCAGCGCCTTGTACTGGTCGTTGGTTTTTACTTCGAGGGACTGGTCGCGATACTTCGAGATTTTGCCGCGGAGGTCGGAGATGGCGGTGTCGTACTTGCGGCGGGCGGCCTCGTCGGCCTTGACGGCGGCCTGAGCTTTTTCCAGCTGAGCCCTGGTGCCGGCCAGTTTCTGCTCGATGACGGCGATGCGCTTGGGGAATTCGGCAACTTCGTCCTGCAGACGGCGGATTTCTTTGTCCGTGTCCTGCAGTTTCAGCAGATTTTCGATGTCAGGAAGCATTCGGCATAGTCTCTACTGATTCTAACATGGGGCCGGGCGCGGTCTGCCGGGCCGGGCCCTGGCCGCGAAGGTCGGATTCCGCGGTCGGGAAAAGGCCTGAACCACCAAAGGCGCGAAGGTTCGCGAAGAAAAACCTCAGGCAGGGGTAGTGTGCTTGGAATTGGTAGCGCCGGCATCCTGCCGACTGTCGTGTGGGCGTCTCGCCCACGCCGCGGCGGGGAAAAGATCTTTCTCTGAGTTTGTCGAAGAGACGCCTGCCGCGGCAGCCGCGGCGCGGACGGCAGCGCTACTGAGATCCGTGCAGGGCGGGCCGCGGGCGGTGTACACTCTTTCGTTCGCCCATTGCGCAATCTGCAGTCACTTTTCTTCCGTGAGGTTACTTCGTGAAAAGACAGATTTCTTTCGTTGCTTGCTGTGCCATGCTCCCATCGATCTTTGGTGTGATTGCCGGGCAGGCGGGGGCGCAGACTGCGCCCACCAAGCCGCTGACCATTGAGACGATTTATCAGCCGGGCGGACTGGGCGGACGCGGGCCGGAGACCATGGAGTGGAGTCCGGACGGGACGAAGTTGACGTTCGTGGAGCGCGACGAAAAGGGAGAGAAGGGCGAGTTGTGGTACGTGGACGCGGCCACCGGCGAAAAGAAGGTGCTGGTGAGCGCGGCCAAGCTGGCGTCGCTTGATCCGGATGTGAACAAGGTGAAAAACGAGCGCGAGAAAGAGCGGCGGACCCGCTATCACGTGGCGGCGTACCTGTGGGCGCCGGATTCGAAGCACCTGATTTTCGATGCGCAGGGCCAGCTCTGGTTTTATGACCTGGGAACCGAGACTGCGGTGCAGTTTACGTCGGCGGCCGATCCCAGCGGCGATCCGAAGTTTTCTCCCGACGGCACGCGCGTGGCGTACACCCGCAAACATAATTTGTACGTTCGCGCGGTGAAGGGCGGGGACGAAACCCAGCTGACGAAAGACACCGGCGACGACCTGTTCAATGGCGACATCGATTGGGTCTATGCCGAAGAGCTGGGGGTGCGCAGCAATCATTTCTGGTCGCCCGATGGTAAGCAGATCGTGTTTCTGCACATGGATGAGAGCAAGGTGCCAACCTATCCCATCACCGACTGGCTGCCGACGCATCCCACTGTCGATCCAGAGAAATATCCGAAGGTGGGCGATCCGAATCCGGTGGTGAAGCTGGGCGTGGCGGATGTGGACAAAGCCAAGGTGCGCTGGATCTCGCTGACCAGCGATGCGGATACGTATATCCCGCGGTTTGGCTGGGTGCGTGAAGGAGTGCTTTGGGCCGAGGTGCTGAACCGCACCGAGGACAAGATGGACCTGTATTTCGTGGATGCGAAAACCGGCAAATCGCGGATTGTGCTGACCGAGACCACTCCGGGGGCCTGGATTGACTTCGAGCATGTGGAAGTTCGCTTCCTGAAGTCCGGACAGTTGTTGTGGCCGAGCTGGCGCGATGGCAACATGCATCTCTATCTCTACAGCTTCGACAAGCAGAATCCGCTGGCCGCGGACGCCAAGCTGGAGCGGCAATTGGAGAAGGGCGATTACGAAGTGCTCGGGATTGAGGGTGTGGACGAGGCTGCTGGCACGGTGTTCTTTGCGGCGAATAAAGACGATCCGCGTGAGGAGCACGTGTATTCCGTGAAGTTGGACGGATCGGATTTTAAGAACCTTACCCCGGAAGAAGGCATGCACTTGGGAAATTTCAGCGATGATGGGAAGCACTATACCCACATGTATTTCGGCCCTCATAGAGCGCCAACGCTGACCCTCTGCGCGGTCGAAGGCGAGGGCAGGTGCGACCCGGTTTGGTCGGCACTCGACACGATTGCTGATTACGGGCTGCGTGCGCCGAAATATCTGGAGTTTAAGGCGGACGATGGCACGACGCTATACGGGCGGTTGTTGCTGCCGCCGGGAGAGGGAATCGTCCAAACGACTGTCGTTGACCAGGAGAAAATGGGTGGCGGCATGGTCGCCGAAGCTAAAGCAGTTCGGAAGATTCCGCTGATCGTGAACATTTACGGCGGCCCCGCGGGCCAGATGGTAAGGAAAGGAACGCCGGATCCGTTCGACGAAATTCTGGCGCGCAAGGGATTTGCGATTTTTGCAGTCGATAATCGCGGGACGCCGGGGCGCGACCGCAAGTTTCAGACGGCGATCCGGCACGAGTTTGGAGCGATCGAGTTGAAGGATCAGCTGACGGCGCTCGATCAACTGTACGCAGAATATCCGCAGCTGGATAAGGACCGCACCGGCATCTGGGGCTGGTCGAATGGCGGATCAATGACGCTGTATGCCATGACGCATTCCGACCGTTTTCGCGCCGGCGTGGCGGTGGCTCCGGTGACCAACCAGGTGAATTACGATTCGATTTACACCGAGCGCTACATGGGACTGCTTGCCGAAGACAAGGCAGGCTACGAACAGTCGGATGTGACGCGCGACGCCGACAAGCTGCACGGGGCGTTATTGCTGGTGCATGGCACGAGCGACGACAACGTGCATTTTCAGAACAGCATTCAGATGATTAACGCGCTGATCAACGCGGGGAAACAGTTCCGGCTGATGATTTATCCCAACAAGACGCACAGCATCGCCGGGAAAGACGCGCGAGTGCATCTGTTCACGATGATTGAGGATCACTTTGAGCGGGAGTTGAAAAATCAGTAGTCAGTTGTCAGTGGCCAGTTGTCAGTGAGGGCAACGCAGCTGCAGCGGCTTCGGTGAATCCGGAGCCGCTTTATTTGTGCCGGCCGGAACCTTTGCGCGGACTTTCTTTCGAAGAGCCTTCTTTGGAGGAAGACTGTTTCGATGAGCTTTCTTTCGATGAACTCTCTTTGGTCGAGCCTTCTTTCGAGCCGCCGTCCGACTTGGTTTTGTCATCCTTCTTATCTTTCGATGACGAATCGCTCGAGGATGAATCGCTGCCTGAAGATCCGGGAGACGAAGATTTCTTCGCGTAATCCGTAACGTACCAGCCCGTGCCCTTAAACTGCACGGCAGGCGCGGAGATCATCTGCTCGACCTGGCCGCCGCACTCGGGGCACTTCTTGACCATCCTATCGGAAAACTTCTGGATTTTTTCGAAGCGGTGACCGCACTTTTTACATTCGTATTCGTAAAGAGGCATGTGGATGAGACGGTTGAGACGAACAACTGCGTCACCTCGATTCTAGAGGTGCCCGCCGGGCGGCGTCAATTTGGCCGAGTTCGTTGGAACGTTGCGCTGACGGAGGTACATCCTGCGCAAGAATCGTTCTTCACATAACGATAGAACCGGGCACGCCCTCGATTGACCCAGTAGGGAGCTTCGTAGTCGTCAATTCCCGGCCCAGCGCTCATGAAGCTGAAAAAAACGTGACGTGACGGTCTGACCACAATTCCCACATGCCCGCTCCACACGATCAAGTCGCCGGGCTGCGGGCGCGAGACGCGTTGAAACCCCTGGACGCCGGCGTAGAGATCGTCGGAACTGGCGTAGGCATAGGGAAAGCCGGCGCGTTCGTAAATCGCATGCACCAGGTGCGAACAGTCGTGTCCCGAATATCTACGTACTTTGGGGTCAAGCGCAGCCGAGATCACGCCGAGACCGTCGTCCGGTGTGAGTGTGCGATTCGTGTTGCGCGCGCGGTTTCCACTGGGGATCTGTTGCGTGGTGTTTGAAGTTCCGGCCTGGCGAGCCGTCTGCTCGGCAGAGCAGACGCCGAGAGCAAGCCCACAAAGCAGGGCCGTGATCACGAGTTTTGCCGGAGTCCGCACTGTCCACAGTTTGATGCAGAATCCGCCTGACAGGGAGGTTACGGTTGTGCAGGACCGGATCTCCGTGGAAGTATGGCCGGTCGAGCTCGGGTTCTGTCACCTAAACTCTGTCACCCCCTCTGTCACGCCAGCTTTGTCACCCCAGGAGTCGTTTCGGCGCGGTGTTGCGCCAGGCGGCATCGAGGGCTCTGCGGAGCGTTTCCTTCTTCGCGGCTTTGAGATGGACGGTGGTGGCGCCGCGGCGTCCCCATGCGCCGTTGACCGGCGTGAAGACTTCTGGGTCCTCTTTCGAGAAGTAGTGTTGCTGCTCGGGCGTGAGCTTAACCATGGCGCAAGACTTGTCGGGATAAGCTAGAGTGGCGAAGATTTTTCCTGCGACGCGAAAGTCTGGATGGTTCATGTGTGAACGCTCTTCGGTCTCGGGGAGAGCGAGGGCTAGTTTGCGGAAGTCGTTGGCGGTCATGAGGTGCTCCGGCGTCGCATACATTAACATGAACGCCAGCCACGCGAGAAGGTTACAGCGAACGACGCCGTCGAGCTTCGCTCGACCGGACAGCCGGGGGCGGCTGTCCCCACATGAGCGGTGGTAGACTTCCGGCCATGAAGGATGCCGCGGGGCCGGCGCTCTATCTTGTGGGAACGCCGATCGGGAATCTCGAAGACATTACGCTGCGAGCGCTGCGCGTGCTGAAAGAAGTGGACGTGATCGCCTGCGAAGACACGCGACAGACGCAGAAATTGCTCAATCATTATTCGATCGCGACGCGCACCACCAGCTATCACGAGCACAACGAGATGACGAAGTCAGAGGATCTGGTGAAAGAGATGCAGGGGGGAGCAAGCGTCGCGCTGGTTACCGACGCGGGCATGCCGGGCATTTCCGATCCAGGATACCGGCTGATTGCGCTGGCGATTCGGCATCATGTGCCGGTGGTGCCGATTCCGGGCGCGTCGGCGTTTCTGGCGGCGCTGGTGGCGAGTGGACTGCCCACCGATTCGTTTCGCTTCAGCGGATTTTTACCGGCGAAGCGTGGCGAGCGCCGGGCGGCGCTGGAAGCGGTGAAGAGTTCTCCGCGGACACAGGTGTTTTATGAGGCTCCGCATCGCATTGTCGAGGCACTGGAAGATGTCTGCGAAGTTCTGGGAGCATCCCGGCATGTGGTCATCGCGCGCGAGGTGACCAAGCTGCACGAAGAGTTTCTGCGCGGCCGCGCGGGCGAAGTGCTGGAGAACTTAAAGGCGCGCGAAACTGTAAAAGGCGAGATCACGCTCCTGATCGGGAAGCCAGAAGAGAGCGATGCTCGTGGAGCGGCGGACGCCTTCGTCCGCCCGTCAGTGAGGCAGCGCGTCGAGCAGATCATGGCAGAAGAGAAAGTGGACGAAAAAGCCGCGCTGAAGAAAGTGGCGAAGGAACGGGGAGTATCGAAGAGCGAGGCTTATCGGGAGTGGCAGAGGGGGAAGTAGCATTTTTGCCACTGGATAATTCTTTGCTGGAGGCCGGACACGGCCTATAATCGATTCAAGCAGTGTTAATCAACGTTAATCAAGAGTAATCGACGAGAGAATCATGAAGAGCGTGGTGCACCGTATTCCGCTAACCAAAGCGCGCATCAACCTGGGACAAGTGGTCCGGAGAGTTCACGTGAATCGCGAGTACTTCATTCTGGAGAAAGACGGGATTCCTGTGGCCGGCATTATGAACGTGGATGACATGGAGGACTATCTCGAACTCCAGGATGAATCGCTGAAGGAACAAATCAAAGCGGGCCATCAGGACTACCTCGGCGGCAGAGCTCGCGACGTGGGTGATTTCCTAAAGGAATTACAGCGTCCTGCAAAGAAGGCGAAGAAACAAGCCGCGCGTTAACCCGGGTCTAGCGCTATCCCTGATCTGAGATCAGGACCGGGAGTTGCCAGCCATGCCCGCAGACGCGAATCCCTTCAGAGTCTTGAGCACGCCCCCTTTCGAGCGGGATTTTCGAAAGATTTCACGTGGCCAACTTTCGCTGGTGGAAGCGCTATCGGAACTGCAAGCGATTCTCCGTGAAGATCCACACAATCGGAGTGGACAACACGGGATCAAGAAACTTGCGGAATTCAAGAGGGGCGAAGGGCAATGGAGAATCCGCTGGGAGAAATATCGGCTGAGGTATGCATTGTCGGCAACGATGTAGTCTTGTACTCGTTCCGGCACCGGAAGGATGCGTACTAGGCACGTCGTGGCGGAACAGAACACGGAAGAGAAAGCCGCGCTGAAAAAAGGGGCGAAAGAGAGGCGGTTTCGAAGAGCGAAGCAGACGGAGAGTTGCAGAGGAGTAAGTAGGCTCGGCTCACCTCCCGATCTACTGGCTGGAGGTTTTGACTGCCGGTTGACAGAACTGCGGCATCAGTTCAGCGACCAGGGATGCGTACAGCTCGACTCGCATCAGTCCCAGCTCGGCGCGGCGCTGATTCACGTGGGACTCGTCTTCGATAGGGGCTTCGTGCATTTTCTCGCCGGCGCCACACTCGAGCCTTTCGCCGTAGAGCTGCTTTTTGTCCTGGTCGCGCTGCGAAAGATCGTAGACGAGCGCGTAGCTGCCGGGGTCGGCCTGTCCGGCGTCAACCAGCGCTTTCAGCTTGGGCAGAACCTGCTGACGAAACCGCGCCGGCTGGTGCTGAATCATAAGAACGAAATCGGCGGCAGCCTGTGGTCCGACCAAAGAAAACGTTGGCACGCCGTATTGGTCCAGAATCTCCTGCAATGCCGGAGAGTTCCGGGCGTCGGTTGCCTGCATCCTGGTTGCGTCGAATCCTTTCTGCGCCCGCACCTCCTGATCGGCCTTAACCAAGTTCTCAATACGGTCGCGGAGGTCGGGATTCGCGGGTGGATGGCTGCGGGCCAATCTCTTGGTCTCCTCAAGACGGACGCGGACTGCGTAGTACACCCCGGCGTCGGCCGGAAGCTCATGGTGCGCCACTGCGCTGCGAAGCTTTGGCAAGACCTGAGCTTGCAATTCAGGTAGTAGTTTTTCGCCGGCTAACAAGAGAACGAAGTCGTAGGCCGCCTCGTCACCGACTTCGGCGATTGTCGGGAGCCCATGCTTGCTGAGAATTTCTCTTACTGCAGCATCCTCCGCGTCGCTGTTCTCCTCGTCGCTGGTGAGCTCCGTGTGTAACAAGTCCTTGATGCGAGCACCCAGCGCGGGGTCTTTGGGGTTCCCCGGAGGCTTTGCACTTTCGAGCGGCACAACGAGAATCAGAAACAGCAGCAGCGGCATCATCGGCGAATTGGTTCCTACTTCCCTGCCAGCTCTTTTTTTACAACCTCACTCACCATCTTCCCATCCACGCGCATGCCCGCCGCGTTGAATCTCGCCATCGCGTTCTTCATGACCGTGCCCATTTCTTTCATGGTTGGCGCGCCCATTTCGGCGATGGCGGCTTTGACTCCGGCGATGATCTCCGCTTCGCCGGCGGCTTTCGGCATGTAGCTTTCGATTACGACGATTTCGGCGGCTTCTTTGTCGGCCATTTCCTGGCGTCCGCCTTTGGTGAACTGCTCGACGGAGTCCTTGCGCTGCTTGATCAGCGTGGTCAGCACGGCCTGGGATTCTTTGTCGTCGAGCGGAGCCATTTTTTCAACCTGGCGAAGCTGCAACGCGCTTTTGACCATGCGCAAGGTAGAGAGGCGCGCTTCGTCCTTGGCTTTCATGGCGGTGACGATGTCTTTCTGGATCTGTTCGGTGAGGCTCATGAGGGGATTATAGACGGCCTTGGGTGCCCGATCACCTCAGGAGCCGAAGCCCATGAAATGCGGAACGTGCTGACGCGCTAAAGAGCCGCGCTTCCACGGCGACTTCCACTTCTCGAAAAGTACGCGAGAAATATGCGCCTGGCGAAGTCAACATCCCCACCCTCTCGCCAAGAACGCGAGAAGGATGGGGCACCCGGCGCAGAGTTCCGGTAAACTAAAAGACTATCCCTTTCATAAGGACTCTGACCATGTTGCATAAGAATCGTCTTTTTACTCCCGGGCCAACGCCGCTTTTGCCGGCGGCGCAGACGGCCATGGCTTCGTTTACCGCGCATCATCGGACGGCCGATTTCAAGGCGCTGTTTCAGCGCGTGCTGGCTGACATGAAAGAATTCGTGGGCACCAAGAATGACGTGCTCGTGCTGGCTTGCTCGGGCACCGGTGTGATGGAGGCATCAGTATCGAATCTGACTTCTCCGGGCGACAGCGTGCTGGTGCTGTCGGCGGGCAAGTTCGGCGAACGCTGGACCGGACTAGCGAAGGCCTTCGGCTGTCACGTGGAAGTTCTAGAGGTCCCGTATGGCGAGACGTTTTCGCTGAATGAAATTCGGGCGAAGGTGACTCCGAAGATCCGGGCGGTGTTTGTGCAGGCCACGGAGAGCTCCACCGGTGTGCGGCATGACATTGAGGGCATCGCGAAAATCGTGCGGGAGCGCGGTGGGGCATCAGGAAATGAAACCCTGCTGGTGGTGGATGCGATCACCGGGCTGGGCACGACGCACCTCGACGTAGACGCGTGGGGCGTGGACGTGATCATTGGCGGATCGCAGAAGGCGCTGATGATGCCTCCGGGCCTGGCCTACTGCGCGGTCAGCGAGCGGGCGTGGAAGCGCATGGATACGACAACTTCGCCGCGCTATTACTTCGATCTGCGCAAGGAGCGGAAGTCGGCGGCCAAGGGCGAAACCGCCTACACGCCAGCGACTTCGTTATTCGCAGCTTTGGGAGCGGCGCTGGAATTCATTCGCGGCATGGGCAAGGGCGACCTCGCCAAGGGCCGGGAAGAACTGGTCAACAATGCAGAATTATGCGCGGAGATGACTCGAGCTGGGGCAACGGCTCTGGGATTGAAGTTGTATGCGGCATCGCCCGCGGCGGCGCTGACCGCGATCTGCGCGCCGGAGGGAGTCGACTCGGGCAAGATCGTAAAAGAATTCCGCGAAGCGTTCGACGCCGTTGTGGCGAATGGACAGGGCGAGATGAAAGGCAAGCTGTTCCGCATCGCGCACATCGGGTACTACGACTATCTCGACACTGTCGGCATTCTGGCCGCGCTCGAACACGTGCTGGCGCGGGTGACTGACAGAAGTGTCGAGTACGGCGCGGCGGTGCGGGCAGCCCAGGAAGTCTATGCCCGCACCCAATCCGGAAAGCGGCAGCTGGTCGGCGCCTGAGCGCCCGCCCGAGCCCGCGCTCTAGTTGATGGTGAAGTTCATGGCGGTCGAAGTTTCGGCGAGCGTGGCGCCGCTTCCGTAAATGCCTGTGCCGGGAGTCGCGGGGTTGGTCACAGTAACCGCGATGGTGCCCGAGTTCGCGATCGACGTAGCCGGAACTGCGACCATCAGTTGATTCGCGCTCACGAAGGTAGTGTTGGTGGTTTGCGCAACTCCATTCCAGTTCACCACCGCTTTTGCGCTGAAGTCGCTGCCATTGACGGTGAGAGTGAATGCCGCGCCGCCGGCGGTTGCGCTGTCTGGAGCCAGTGCAGCGATCGTGGGTACGGTCCCGGCGACCGGCGGTGTCGTCTTGCCGCTGGAACTGTAGCCGCAAGCGACGGTAAATGCGATCAAGGCGGCGAGCAAAGTTGTTTTCGCGGGGTTCATCTTCGCGAGTTTCGTTTGCGCGGGTCTCAGAGATTGAAAGAGTTTCATAGCGTTCTCCCTAGGGCAGGAGCCCAGTGAGGGCGAGTCTAGAGAGTTCGATCGAAGGAAGTGTCAGAAGCGCGTCACTTTCGCGTCATATTTCAGTCACGTTGTATGAATGAGTTTTTTGTCTGACGCAGTTCTTAAGAAAATCACTTAAAGGAAATCATTCGTGAAAATTATCGTAGCGGAGAAAATTTCAGCATCCGCGGTGGCCCAGCTGCAGGAGCCGGGCTGGACCGTCCTTACTGCGGATCAACTGCAAGGCAAGCTGGAGGAGCAGCTCGAAACTGCGGACGCGCTGATCGTGCGCTCTGCGGTTCAGGCCGATGCCAAGCTGCTGGAACACGCGAAAAAGTTACGTGTGATCGGGCGGGCCGGCGTAGGCGTCGACAACATTGACCTCGAAGCGGCGACGCATAAGGGCATCGCGGTGATGAATACACCGGGCGCCAATGCCGTGGCCGTCGCAGAGCAGACTCTGGGGATGATGCTGGCCATGGCTCGCCATTTATGCCGCGCCGACGCGCTCATGCACGCGGGCAAGTGGGAAAAGAAATCGCTGCAGGGGACGGAGCTGCGCGCCAAGACCCTGGGCATTATCGGGCTGGGACGAGTTGGTATGGAGGTGGCACGGCGGGCGCGGGCGTTCGGGATGGAACTGGTGGGGCACGATCCGTTCGTTTCGGTGTCCGTGGCAAAGGAGCAGGGGATCCGGCTCGCGGGACTCGATGAGCTGTACGCGGCCGCGGACTACATCTCGCTGCACGTCGGGCTCACCCCTCAGACTGCGGGGATGATCAACGCGGCTTCAATCGCAAAAATGAAGAAGGGCGTGCGGCTGGTGAATTGCGCGCGCGGCGAGCTGGTAAACGAGGCCGACCTGGCGCAGGCGCTCCAGCAGAAGCACGTCGCGGCTGCGGCGCTGGATGTTTTTGTAGAGGAACCGCTGAAGAATTCGCCGCTCACCGCTTTGGAAAATGTATTGCTCACGCCACACGTCGGCGGATCGACCTTCGAAGCGCAGGAAGCGGTGGGCGTCCAGATCGCCCAGCAAGTGAAAGAGTATCTGAAACACGGCGTAATTCAGAACGCGGTGAATGTGCCGTCCGTATCGGCGGAGGAGTATGCCACCATGCAGCCCTACATCGTGCTGGCGGAACGCATGGGAGGATTTCTGGCGCAGGTATCGGAAGGCAGCATTGAAGAAATTTCGATCCGCTACAGCGGGCACATTGCGGAGTGGAAAACGGAACTCATCCGCAACGGGGCGATCAAAGGAATTCTGAATCAGGCGCTGGAGGAAAAAGCGAACCTGGTGAATGCCGCCACCATCGCGGACGAGCGCGGATTGCGCGTGCTGGAATCGCACAAAGCCAAGGCATCGACCGGAGGCGCAGGCAGCGTCCTGTCGATTTTCCTGAAGAGTTCCACGGAAGAGCACATGGTGAAGGGTGCGGTGCTGCATGGGGACGCGCCGCGTCTGCTGCACGTGGACGGCATCGACGTCGAAGCGCCGCTGGAGCGCAACCTGATCTATCTGCGGAACCGCGACGTGCCGGGCGTGATCGGCAAAGTAGGCACAATCCTGGGCGAGGAATCGATCAACATTGCCGACTTCTCCTTGGGACGGCGTAGTGCCGAGAAGGATTCAGATCAGCCGCGCGAGGCCATTGCAGTAGTCCACGTGGACGGAAGCGTGACCGAGGAAGTGCTGAAGAAGCTGCGCACGATTCCGGCAGTGCAGAAGGCGAAGGCGGTGCGGCTGTTCTAGAAGATTGATTTACCGCCGAGATCGCCGAGTTCGCGGAGAAAAAAAGAGCTAAAGCAAAGTGCTGTTTCTCTCTTATTCTCTGCGAGCTCTGCGTTCTCGGCGGTAAAAGGACTTGTTTTACGATTCTGTTTCTTCGCGCCGCAACTTGCGGGTTTCGGCCAGCAGCGACATCGAGTGCATCAGGTTCTGCAGAGTCACAATACCGATCAGGCGCTGGTCTTCGACGACGGGGATGATGCTGGAATTACGGGCAGTAAGTTTCCGGAAGGCCGACCCCAGCGAGTCCTGGCGCAGGGAGACCTCAAAAATTTTGTTCATCACAGCCTGAACATAGCCGTTTCCTTCGGCGCGCAGAGCGTCGAGAATGCGCTGCTTCGAAATCACTCCCACCATATCGCTGCCCCGAACCACGGGGAAATCATCCTGCAGGGAATGAACGGCTTTCTCCAGCGCGTCCTCCAGAGTGTCGGCAGGGGAAAGTGTGGCGAAGTCGGTGAGCATGACTTCTTCGAGGCGGACGCTGTTGAGCACCGATTGGAAGACGAGTGCGCGCTCCTCTAACTGCGCTGCAGAGAAAATGATGACGCCGACCATGGTCAGCCAGTTATCGCTGAACAGGCCCGCGAGCATGAGAACCATGGCGATGGCGTTGCTGACGGAAACGGCGCGGCGCGTGGCGGAGGAAGCGTCAAGCGTGCGGGCGAAAAACGCGCGCAGGATACGTCCGCCATCGAGCGGATAAGCGGGCAAGAGATTCAGGCCGGCCAGATAGAAATTCGCCCACACCAGACTTTTCGGCAAATTGCGGGGCTGCAGGAAGGGCCACTTCCAAAGGTCCGCGCCGCGGCCTGAACCGGTCACCACGGCGGCCGCCAGGCAGGCAAGCGCCAGGCTCACCAGAGGCCCGATCAGCGCGAGGCGTACCTCCCGCTGCCAGAGCACAGTCGCAGGTTGCGGTTTCTCGGTGCGGGATTCGTCGTACAACGCAACGCCGGTCAGCGGCAGCAGGATTACGGCTTTCGGTATGAGGCCGGCGCGGCGCGCGGCCAGCATGTGTCCCCACTCATGGGCGCCGACACTGGCGAGCAGAATTCCCACCACCGCCAGGTCGCGCGGCCCGGTGGAGTCGTTCGGATGCGTCGCATAATCTGTCCAGAAGATGAACAGCGCCAGGATGAAGAACGTGAGATGAATGCGGACATCCACGCCAAACACGCGACCGACCGGAATGGACCAGCTTCGCATATGCCTTCGCTACTTTTATTCTACATGGATGGATATAGTGAGTGCGGGAACCGCCAGCGCGGCGACCGCCACTACCGGGACCCAGGGTAAAGAGCCATGCGAGTGATCGCGGGGAAATATCGAAGCCGGCCGCTGCGCGCGCTGCCCGGGATGGACGTGCGCCCTACATCGGACCGGCTGCGGGAAACCATGTTCAACGTTTTGACGGCGGGGAATCCGGAGGCTCTGGCGGGCAGCGTGTGGCTCGACCTGTTTGCGGGGACCGGAGCCGTGGGAATTGAAGCGCTCAGCCGCGGCGCCAAAGAGGTCTATTTCGTCGAGCGCTCGGCGCCGGCGGCGGACGCGATTCGCGATAATCTGGAAAGTCTGGGCATCGGCGACGGCTTCAGGATCCTCCAGGAGGAATTGCCGCGCGCGTTCTGGCGCATGGAGCGCCAGCGGGTGGCGGCTGACGTGGTATTTATCGATCCTCCGTATCGCATGCAGGATGCTTATATGAAGACGCTGCGAGCGCTCGCGGATTCGTCGCTGGTGTGGGCGATGTCGGTGGTGATTGCGGAGCACGAAAAGCGATTTGATCCGGGAGAAGAATTTGGTTTGCTGCGCAGGTTTCGTAAACTGGCGCAGGGCAGCGCCGCGCTCAGTTTCTATCGCATGGGCAGCGCAGGCGACCTCGGAGTGTGAGGTGCTCCCATGTCTTGGCAGGAACCTGTCCACCGTCACATGATGAGGTCGTTCGGGCGGCGAACAATGGGGTGCTGCATCTCTTCCAGGTCGTTCTTCACCATGTTCAGCCCGTAAACGCAGCTTTCGAAATTTCTTGAGAGGCTGGCAAACAGGGGCGCGACCTTGGCGTACTCGAAGTCTTCGAACTTGGAAACGATGTAGTAACTCTCCTTGCCGGCCTTCACCCACTCGACAAAATTTTCCAGGCGCTGCCGGCGCAGCCGGTAATGGTTGATGCTTTCGGGAAACATTCCGGCGAGAAAAAGAGTGTAGTCGCCGATGTGTTTGCGCACCTGACGCTCGCGGTCGAACGACGAGGCAGGGCCGTACACCGGATCCGATTCCAGCAGCATCTCGCCGACATCGGCCAGCGGACGGTCGGATGCGTCGTGAACCTTGAAAAGCTGATCGGCTTCACAGAACTCCGCCAGCAGATGAGACACATAAGCTACGATTTGCGGATCGCGAATGCCGATCTCTTCCCCATAGTGCCGTCCCACCAGGTCCTGAAATAACTGCTGCAGCGGATGCGCTTCCGGAATCATTTTGACCCCCCTGAACTCCGCAGCAGTCGCGGAGTTTCGGCTACCTGGTTGTGTTGATACCTCAGTTCGATAGTGCAACGCAAGTGACTTTTGTTTCTGCGCATGATTTGTTTTTCCACTCAGTTAGAAGGTGGAGTTGGTACGTGAGTTGTCAACGATATTTGCTGGCAATCGGAGCGGGCGGCTGCCAATCGCGACATCTTAGGCTGTTTTGCGATGTAAAATCAGCGCGACGGAGGTTCGCATGGGTGGTCAGAGTGTGGAGCGGCAGAATTTGCAGCGGCAGAACATTTCAAGCGGTACAGCCTGGGAGCCCATAGTTGGTTACTCCCGTGCGGTGAAGATTGGGCCTTATGTGCATGTATCGGGAACAACAGCGACCGGGCCGGACGGAAAGATCGTCGGCGTCGGAGACGTATATGCCCAAACGATTCAGACGTTGAAAAACATCGAGAGCGCTCTGCAGAAGGCAGGCGCCAGCATGAAAGACGTCGTACGTACTCGTATGTACGTCACGAATATCGCGGAGTGGGAAAACGTTGGGAAGGCGCACGGAGAAGTTTTCCGCGATATTCGTCCGGCGACCTCGATGGTGCAGGTGAGCGCCCTGATTTCGCCAGAGATTCTGGTGGAGATTGAGGCGGATGCGGTGGTGGAGGCCTAGCTCGTTTGATCCGTGAAGAACGAATACAGGAGTAGTGAGTTTAACCTTTATTCGGCTGTCCCCACACGAGGTTGTCATCCCGAGCAAAAGCGAGGGACCTCGGTGTTTGCCGGCAGCCGGACGAAGTGATGGCGCAAACAGAAACCCAGGTCCCCCGCTTTGCTCGGGATGACAACTTGTCGCCTGACAATTCGTCATTTTTGAAAGCTGCGGGTGCTAGTGCGTTTCGCGAGCTCTCTCGGTGACCCAGTCCGTCCAGTAAGACGACGCTCCGCTGGCCAGCAGCGGGGCCTTGTCCTCCACGGCATCCACGAAGTTCTCCAGCATCGGATAGTGCAGGTTGGCATGAGGCGGGAGACTTTCGCGGCCGCCGGGCCCGCTTGTGCTGAGATAGGCGAGATCGGGGCCGTTCAGCGGAGATGATTCCATCTCGCCCTCAGTGCCGCGGATGCGGCATTCGTCGCGGCTGACTTTGGAATGCCAGCGCACGTCGACGATGCCGCGCACTCCTCCGGCGTACTCGATCATCACCGTCGCGTTGTCTTCGACCGCGTAGTGGTGCACCACGTTCGAGAGCTGGCCCGTAACTCGCAGCGGCTGGCCGAAAAGAAAATTCAGAACGTCGATGCGATGCGAGGCGATGTCAAACAGTGGTCCGCCGCCGGCCTGCGCGGGATCGACCAGCCAACTTCGGCTGCCGGTGCCGTCGAACCACATGTGGCAGGTAAGTTCGGCGACAACCGGCTTGCCGATGGCTCCGGCATCCAGCAGTTGTTTCGCCCGCTGCACCTTGGGGTAGAAGCGGCGATAGTAGGCGACTCCGAAAGTCTTGCCGCTCTGCTCAGCCGCTTGCAGCATGGCGCGGGCCTCCGCTTCATTCATCGCCATTGGCTTCTCGCAGATCACGTGCTTCCCGGCGCGGAGCGACTGGATGGTCTGCGGCGCATGAAGAAAAACCGGCGTGCCGACGTAAACGGCCTGGACTTCCTTCCGAACCTCGGGATCGGTCAGCGCTTCGTCGAGGGTCGCCCAGACGCGCGTGTTGTACGCCGCCGCTTTCGCGGGATCGCGGGTGACGAGTCCGTAGAGATGACTGCGCGGCTCCGCCAGGATCGCGGGGATGACGCGCCGAATTGTGATGTCACCGATTCCGAGGACGATCCAGTTGAGCATGGAAACTGAATATAGCTTAGGTTCCGAGATTGTGCTCAACGAAGAGCCGAGCTGCGGGCTTTCCAGCCCTCATACGGGCGCGGACAAAGATTCGCCGGCTCTTGATCATTTGGCGAACCGCCCTTGATAGCGTTCAAAGGGCACCTCGTACGCCACGTGCAGTGGGTGACGCGGAAACTTCTCGGCGGTTAGCCCCAAGCAACGCACGTCCACGCCGCTCGCGCGGCACAAATCCAAAACTGTCTGCTCGCGCCCGCGAAATTTGCCGTTCGGGCCCCACGCAACCAAGACTTGCGAGGAACGTTTTAACGTGGCGACAATCGTCTCATCGTTGCGCGGCCCGACCGGCTCGTCGTCGTCGTAGAGTCTCTTCGGGTCGGTGCTAACGAGCGCAAAGAGATTGAGAATTGTCACGCCGTCGTATCGAGCGTGCATCGCGCGTTTTACAACCCGCGTGACGGTGGGGTCCAATTTGGTTTCGTCGGCGATGCTTGGATTCAGCATAATGGCCGTTAATAAATTGTCGCCGTTTCCCCAAACGCGGCGCAAACTGTAGCGGTATTTACCCGAAAAAGCGCACTCGTACGGCGGCGGGGGAACTCGCATGGCAGCGATAGCGTGAGGGCGACTATTTCGCATTGGCGCTCAGTGTGCGGCCGAGGGTGCGGCCTCTACATGATTATAGAAAATCAAAAGGCCGGCCTGAGCCGACCTTCGATCTGATCTCGAACTGAAACTACTTCTTGGGGGCGATTGCGTCCTTGGCAGCCTTGGCGACGCGGAACTTCACAACCGTCTTCGCCTTGATCTGGATGGGTTCGCCGGTCTGCGGGTTGCGTCCTACGCGGGCCTTGCGGTGCGCCTTCACCAGACGGCCGAGGCCGGGCACAACGAAGATGCCGTTCTTTTTTGTTTCTTTGATAGCGGTGTCGGCCAGGTGCTCCAGAAACGCCGCCGCGGTTTTGTTGGGAAGCTCAGTTTTCTCGGCGAGATGCCGGATGAGCTGTGTCTTGGTCAAACCTGCAGCCATGTGTGTTCTCCTTGTAAAAAATCGGTTTAATACCAGCGGGG